>JAABUK010000050.1_pt1 | contig 275638 bp, 229 predicted proteins | sample 5559141 | NCBI WGS metagenome assembly JAABUK01 (sample SAMN10711869, study PRJNA513367) | rock metagenome | isolation source: Antarctica rocks | place: Antarctica: Victoria Land, Pudding Butte nord | collected 2016-01-03 | reverse complement strand
TTGAATACTCCGAATCCATGGCTTCGACCACACGCGACAGGATCTTGGCGCTGTGAGCGTCCGACCAGTTGTGTAAGATATTCCGGAGGAAGTACGCGCGAGCGCCTGGTACAGCATTTTGTCAGTTGCCATGGCTGGACATGCTGACAACAGTTGTTGTGGGGACTTGTGATTTTCATACCTTTCAGTGGCTGGGGTGTGAAAAAGTCATATGCCATGGCCTCAATACCTTCGTGCAATTTGTCAATCCGCTGCAGAGTAAGCGGCAGGTCTTGCAAAACACAGCGACCAGGAATATCTGGGTAACGTTGCTTGAAGCGTTCAACCTCCTGGCCAGGCCCGCCTGCAATGTCCACCAAAAGTATGGCGTCGGCGTCCTTGCGGGCATTCGCGAACTCTGTCGCGGTCGGGTAAATATCGAACCATTGCGGCGCGTTGATCAAACGTCTCGATTTCATGTAGTCGTCGAATGCTTGCTTCTGCTCCGGGTTCTTCTCCAGGAGGCCGAATATCGATTTAGTGCCGAGTGCGTGTTCAAACAAAGTCACTTCGCCGGGTTTGACTGCGAATTGATGTATGCCGGGGCCTCGCATGTATTCTACCAGTCGACCACCCTAACGACAACTCAGCATGGGTTCACCAGCGCCAGGGGAGAGTTCCTGCAGGAAATGATACCATGCCAAAATCGAGATCGAAACTGCAAGATTGTCAGTCCATTTAGCCGGTTAATTCGCAGCTTCCCTCAACCCAAAAAAAAGACGAGGGTTATCGTACTGATGTTTCTCTGCGCCGATGGAGCCCTGCTGTATTTTGAAGTGGGTTCTGGCATTGGCCGCATAGGTCTGGTAGCCGGTTTCGTCACAAAGACCGATGGAGGTAAGGACACGCATGATCCGGACTGATTAAGAACGATTTGATCAGTACGAGCTTCGATATCTGCTTGGTTTGACTCACTGATCAAGAGCTCATCTGTGCTTGTTGTCGCAGACACTTCCGCTGCGGTGACAGATTCCCCACCTCTTGAAGCGATCGCTTGCAGCCAGCGTTTCTCAATCGCGATTCGAATGCAGATGTTTTGGAGGGGCTGCGTGTTGGAGACACCTCATTAGAATACAAACACCCATAGCAATTGTGAACGAGGTTGCATCACACGCACCTGGAAATTCAACCTGGATGTCGTCTCGAGAGGCGTCTCCGCAGCCAACAGCAAGGTACCAATACCCTTCAATAGCTCACCATGGGCCTTTGCATCGCCTGCTGCATCTGCTGCAGCCAGCTTCTCTAGCCTTCGGAGCTCATCGAGCACAGCGGTCATGATGGGCATGGGCGTGCTATCGCAATACAATCAACCTGCCGGATCGACTACGAAGTGTCTGGATAGATACCAGGTATTACCAATGTTGGGATTGGGGGGGAGGGGATTTAGTAGATGCACTTGATGACATCCATTCCGAGCAACTAATGCATGAAATTTGCACCTAGTACGTACTCGTATAGGGCTAGTGAAACGTTACTAAAGCGCCTCGGGTACCGTGCCTACGCCATCATTTCACTACGAGCAAGCCATTGATTACCATTATATAGTATCTAGTAGTACATATATACAATGTGCCTACTGTACCTTACCATCTGTAGATTCAAAATCCTACGAGTTGTATAATACAGTCATCTATCGTGTTTCGCTAATATCGGTATAGAACGACAATCTTCCCCTCTTCCTTTCTTCTTGTTTTGGGACCGTCTAACATTTAGTATATGAAAATTCAGAGTCAAGTTTTGTCAACACAGGAAAGGAGAGGTGCCTTGAGGGTGATGGATAGATGGATTATGAAGACGGAATAAGGACGGGTCCAGTAGGGATCAAGGAAGATCCTCCCTCTTGACCTGAGTCTCATGAGTCACTACGATCTGGGCGGCGCGCGACCTCTCCGGTAGTATCTCCTCCTCGCTCTCCGCCCCTCGCGAACTGTAGACCCTCTTGGTTGAGGGGTCGTAGGTAGCCCAGGCTTTCGCGCGGTCGCTAAGCGGGACCCAGGTATCATTGTTACTGCGGCTGGGGTTCAGATGGGCGCTTCGCGGGGTGTGGTCGAATGGGTTGCTGGCGGGGGTCTTGATGTTCTGGCCGAAGCGGATGAAGAAAAGGCGTAGGACGGGAATGGAGCCGAAGATGATGATGAACCACATTTCCGTCAGCACCCACGTGTTCAGCGAGTGGATGGCGTAGGTCAGGTCCGAGGTCTGCGTGATCGAGCTGATGGCGATGGTCTTGTTGATGCCTGCGATGCCGGCGCTGCGGAGGCGGAGTACGTCAGTCGTGCTGGAAGGTGAGTAGTGAGGGAGGAGGAGGAGCTTCTCTTACATCAAGCCACCGCCCATGATGAGGCACAGGCCAAGCTTCACCTTCCATTTCTGCTGTAAGGGCCCGATGATGTAAATCGGATAGAAGGCCAGGAGCAAGTCGGCAAACGCGCCGATACTGCCTTGAAGAAAGCCCACCTTGGAGCAAATCTCGATCAAATCGCAGTTTCCGGACACGGTCGGGTCCCACAGCTTCTGGATGGGGTGGCATTGCTGCAGAATCAGGACGACCTCGACAATATTGATGACGCCTTGAAGGGCGCCCACGAGGTAGAGCAGCCATCGGCCGTACCGATGCGTGCGCTCTTGTAGGGCCAGCAGGAAGGAGATGACGGCAATACGGGCGACGACGAGGCAGAGGATGGCGACGATCTGGGCGATCCAGCTCCACAGATTCGTCTTCACGATGTCGGAGTGCGACAGGACGCTTTCGTGGTTTCCGAGCCCGTACACGGCGCTCACGGTCATCAAGCTCTGCGCAATCAGCGCAAGGATCTGGTCGAGGATCAGCAATCAGCCTCGTGCACGGCTGGTCGGAAGGGATCAGTACAAACTTACTATGGCGATAATGACCCAGATGCAGTCCCATCGCAATCCAAAAATCCCCGCCGACATCTTCCCTCCTGGAGAGACGGAGGCGGTCTTCGCCCGTAGGCCGACCAAGATGAGAGCCAACGCGGCCTCCGTCCACGTTACGCCCAGCACCAAAGGGCCCTTGCCTCCGTACGCAGAGACCATTGATGCAAACGATTTAATAGTTTTCTGCGATTGTAGCAATCGGTTGCCTTGATGGTCGTTGAGATCTGACCAGATCCAACATCGTCGCGACCGAAAGGAACTCGCAACCGAAACGTAGCAGATTGTCTTCTTGATATCAGGGCATAGAACCCTCAAAAAGATTTTGGGCCCCTGCCGGGGAAGCCGGGAGAGGATCGACTAGCCAGCCGAGGATGGTCTAGGGACCCCTACTAGTCTGCTAGGAGCACGCGGGTTGATGGTCCTTGCGCTTTCGCTTAAGCGATGTGACTCTGAAAGTTGGACCAGTCGCCATAGGCGGGAAGGGGAAGGAGCTGATTTGCGGGACAGTCATCCACGGTACAGATTATCAATTGCACACGGTTCTAACAATTGCTTCATTTGTTCTCCTGTGTCGTATTTCTCGTTGAGAAGCTACGTAAGCAAAGTTTTGCTTATGTAATCGACCCCTCCAACAACGGCAGCTCGGGGATACACGGGAAAGAAAGCCTACCTATCGTACTAATTGCCTAGCCCCCTTTCCCGAGCCGTGTCGTTCGAACACGATGTCCCACCAACGCCAAGCCCGGGCTCTTATCTCCTAGCCGATTCCCCCTAGTACTATCAGCACCTAACCGACCCCTCCTCAACGCCCCACCTAGACTACCTAATCGACAATCTGACTACTTTTGTGAATGCACTACTTTACTAATCGATCCTCCTTGGAGCGCCCCAAAGCCCACCTGCATGCAACCCTGGTAAGCCCGCTCTTGGCAAGCCAGTATGTGTGGTGGGCGCCTGAGACACTTATAAGGTACTGCGGTCTCGGTAGGGCCGAGGGTTCAGACTCGCTTCTACAACTCCATCCCGGCACCTGCGACAAGTCCTTTCTCCTTATTTCCCTCCTTCTTCCTTCCTACGTCCTCCTCCTGTGCTGCGGCCATGTCCACCTCTCTCCCACTCAAACAAACTCCCCTCGACCTCCAGACAATCGAGATCCACGAGGAGACAGAGGCGCTCGAAGGCTATGTAGTCGACCCAAGTCGCTATCCAGATAATGCGGCGGGATTGAAGATCAGCGCCGACGGCTTCGTCCTGATTCCCCAACCACTCGACACTGACGATGATCCCCTTAATTGGAGTCCCCGGAGGAAATGGCTCATTGTGGCGATTATCGCGTACATTGCCGCGCTGGCCGACTACACTGGGGGAACGGCCATTATTACGGTCATTCCGCAGTCGATGTATGTGTGATCCCACACTCATGCACCGCTCGCGGTTGTGGAGGGGCGAAGCGACTAATGGCCGTGTCATCACAGCGAGTGGCATCTAGCGCAGGCCGCCGTACAACGCGCTGTTGTCGGTAACCTCTTCACCATCGGAGCGTGCGGTCTCTTCGTCGTCGCCCTCGCCGGTTTCTTCGGGCGCTTGCCTGTCACGTTCTTCTTCCAGAGCGTCATGGTCGGCACCTGCGTCTGGTCTGCGGCCGCCATCACTTTCGACTCCTACCTCGCTGCCCGCATCATTAATGGCTTCTTCAGCAGCGTGGGCCAAGGAGGAGCCCTAATGTGGGTCAAGGACCTCTTCTTCTTCCACGAGCATCCACGAGTCATCAACTACATTGAGTTCTCCATCATCCTGAGCCCGTACCTGGGGCCGCTCATCACCTCGTTCATCGTGTCCGGGACCACCTGGCGCTGGGGTTTCTGGGTCTGCACTATCCTAGCCTGCATCGGCTGGTTCCTCATCTTCTTCCTGGATGAGACCCTCTTTGACCGGACCAGCCCTACCGTACCTCGGGGATCTTACATCAGCCGTCTAACGGGCGTTCAGCAATCAAAGAGTTGGAGGCAGAGAAGCTTACTCCAGACTTTCAGTCGTCCGTTGATCGCCATCACCAAAATACCCGTGTTGACCATCCTCGTCTACTACTTTCTCAATTTTGCTTGGGTTATAGGTGTCAATACGACTGTTGCCATCTGGCTAACGAACCTCTACGGCTTCTCCATACGAGACCTAGGTAAGCTGACTTGCTGTTTTCCGATCCGTTCTAGATCTTCCTTATCCCGCGACACGAGCTAAGAACCCACCAGGTTACTTCTACTTCTTCGGCATTGTCGGTGTCCTGTTGGGATGGTTAGCAGGGCACTTCCTCCACGACGCGGTGGGCCGCTTCTACATGCGGCGCCATTTCGGCCGTCTTGACCCGGAAGCCCGCCTGATTATCACCTATCCGGCCACCCTCATCCTCTGTCTGAGTCTGATCATTCTGGGCTTCTCGCTTCAGCACCAATGGCACTACATGGTGATTGCTGTGTTCGCGGCCACGCAGTGCTTCGGCGTCATGATTGTCACCACGGCCATCAACGCCTATCTGCTCGACTGCTACCCAGAAGGCTCAGGCGAGGTCAGCGCGTGGATCACGGCCAGCCGCAACTGGGCCGGCTTCATGGCAACGTACATCCAGATCGAATGGGTCACGCAGCTCGGCCCGGCGAAAGTATTAGGCATCCAGGCCGCCATTACGTTTGCCTCCCTCTTCTTAATGGTCTTCTTGCAGTTGTACGGAAAACGGATGAGGCAGTGGCAAGGCCGCATGGTCTTTGGGGCAGGGAAGTAGTCTTTAGCGAACGGCCATGGCCATGGCCACGGCCACAGCCTTGGCCTAAAAGCCACCTTTTATGAGAGTATATACGTTGTCTCGACATATTGTTTCCGCGAAAACCAGTAGTGTTAAGGGCCTTCCAGATTGTTGTTCGAAGTTTGTCAGTCTCATACTTGGCTGTAAGAAAGCCCATGTCTACGTCTTTGATTGTCCCTGCTGAGCATGAGGTCGATTGCATTCTTAAGACTATAAGAAGTCTAAGGACGATAGGGAAATTTAAGAGGTACATTACAGTAACTCGTCAAACCATTTCTGACTATATACGAAACCTTCTATAGTTGCTCGAAGATCGCTATCTAAGAATAGTAGAAGTCTACTACTAAGTTTGGTATACGGACACGGCCCTCGAATAGGTCGGAGAGCTCGTACTGGTAATACTCGACTTTCTCCTCAATATACTTATTGGACAGAAAGTCGTATTCTTAGACATTAGTCTCTTTGTATCCGGTGATTTATATTTGAGCTCATAAAATCAACTACCGTCGCCACTTCCACTGGTCTTGTCCAAGTCTTTCAATGCTTTGCCTATGCTTAGCAGGTCATTCAGCGTCTCTTCGCTTATATCCACAGCCTCATCCCAACATGAAGCTGCGAACGCCCTTCTTTCTAGCTGTGCTTGCTATGACCGTCTCAACTTACTGCCCACCAAACCGTCCTGCTCATAATACATTGCAGGAGCGCTTACCTAGCACTAATGACGCCCGCTTTGTCTGTATCGCTGGTCGTCTCACCATCTCAACTAAACAAATCCGCACGCCATGGCGCAGTCTCCGTCCACGTTATCAAGCACCAGTAGTTACACAAACACAACACAAGTATATAGCAGACACGCTTCACCCTCCATGCCTTCATGGCTACCCAGCCTCGATAGTACCATCACGGCCATCTTCTATCTTACGGTGTTGTTGATTCAACATCGACATTATATTCAGAATTCAGGATTGATACTATAATAGATTAAAAGGCAAGGCAAGGCAATACGCTGATGTGTGACATGGTAGCCCTTCATGCTGGCAATGATGCTGGAAGACATAGGTGGCCAAAGTAGTAACTCAATACACAAACACTCTACCATGGTAAGCCGCATCCTTCGAGCCATATCACTGAGCTATCTCTTACGCTTACCTTCGACAGCGAACACATCATACCGCGCATGGTACACACTCCGGATCACCCCACGGGTAGTCTCTATCTCGGACACAAGCGGCTGAAAGGGACCTACCACGCTCAGGTACGGCCAAATATTATCTATCATGACAACTTGGATGAATCATGGTCACCTGGCTTGAGCACCAGGCTTCGATGATTAGCCAATTTCATGACCTCGCTAATGCTTTAAGAGCTTCCAGGAGGTAAGCCTTCTATGGCATGAGCAAAACTATTTTTTTACATGCTTTTGAGCCAGTCAGCTTATTTGGATCGCGACACAGCAAGGCTGAAGGTGACTGGAAGCTGGCCGCATTCCTCATTTGCCGCAAGAGCTTATTGCCCTTGATCAGTAATCTCTATGTTCCCCAGGGTCATGATGCTCTTCTAGATGCTTTACCAGATATTACGCCATAAAACGCTGCGTTCGAGTACTTTATCATAAATTCGTGCATCACACTATGCTGATCCTTAGCTGTCAACCGAGTGAAGATTTGTGTGTGTACTCGTTACACAGCTTCGTACCAGCATTCTCCTCACTTCATATCCCATAGAGCGCGCTAAAGTCATTCCGCCTCCTTCGTCGTACATGATCATCGCCAGGCCGATAACGAGATCGCTGCCCGGTGTTCACATCCATTTCAACGTCGACTTCGCCGTCGGTATTGGGGCCGATTGTTGTCGAGCCAGAATGTTTTCTCTTGTGGACGGCGACCGAAAATGGAGCAAAGCGCCGATCAGGAACTTCTTCACTAATAGGCAAAGAGGTGTCGAGGTGAGAGGACAAAAATCTGTCTAATTCAGCGGCGTCAAGCGTTTCGCCGGCTTGGGCCTGGTGTTCCGCTGGGTGTGCCGGCTGTGTCGGTACCATTCCTCTGTAGCCACGTTGATTGAAAATGTTCTGCCAATTGGACCAGTCCTCGTATATTGTATTGGATGCATGAGCATCTGGGATTCCCAAATCGTAGCCAAAGCTTTCATCATGGGAGTTGAAACTAGTATCCGCGTGCATCGCATTGCTAGTATTACTCCATGGTTGATCAGAGGAATTATCGAAGTCCATGTTTGGGTGGGTGGGATTGCGTGAGATATCTCGGCCACCAGCACCAGGGTGAGGTCTCGGTGGCGTATCCGGTCCTCCAGACAGGCCGTATCGAAAGCCGGAGAGGTTTGATCCATAGTCCGACATATTGCTATTTGGCATGTTGGCATGAGCATAGCGCATATGATTGGCTAGAGGATGCGAGGGTAGTGATGGCGGTATTCTAACATGGCCCATGCTAGGTTCGTATGTTTGCACCGTACCGGATTCCTTTTCAGGCATCTGAGGGGTTAAAGCAACCCGAGGCTCGCGGCAGGCGTTGTCTAAGAGTCCGCTTTGTGCCGAAGTTTCGATCTCGGCTCCGTGGCGCTGATAGTACGAGCTCTGCATGAAAGTCCACCTTGCCAAGTTTTCGGCTGAGTCTCGGCTTTGCTCAAGTTTCTGCTGCAAATCTCCGATTATGGATGTATGCCAACTGAAATGTGTAGCTCGAGGAACATTGTGCCTGGCCACGAGTCCATTCCAGGCATCATGAACGTTGGGCTGGAGCAGGAGGCCGAGTATGACGTTGTTGGGTTGCCAGTCTTTCAATTCTTGACCATGGTTCCAATGTTGCACGTCAATGTGATTTGTCTGCTCTGCAAGACTCGTGTAGCACGATATGCAGAAACCGCAAGCATAGTACTTTTTCCCATTTTTGTTCGTGTTCCGCCACTTTTCTGCGAGCCTGCGGCCGTCCGAAGCCCCATGGAAATGTTCCACATGGTTGATCAAATTAGCCATCCTTGTATAATTTCGAGGTCTCCCATCACTTTCCCTGCACTGAGCGATCAAATGTATATTCAGGTGGTCCTGGTCAGGCCATGGTGAGCTACAGAACCAGCATCTCGGGCCTGCCCTGGTCATCTCGGCAATTCCATCTGGCATGCATGGATATTCTATCTCATGTTCCCTCATGTGTCTCTTCCATCCATCGCTGGTGGTGAATTTCGTTGGATTTTGGCAGATAGTACACCACCATTTGTATGATGTCGTGCTTAGTGCTGGTGAGGCCGCTAGCTTAGAAGGAGGATCAACGGTGTCGTCAATGATGGAAGTGCGATGACCCAATGAGCTAGGAGTTGTAGAAGTCTTGAGCTTCTGGCTATGTGGCGACGGGAAAGCGCCTGACTGTGTAGACGACCTGTGGGTAGATTTGTTCGAGGACCTTTGAATGATTGGTAAGGAGGTAGTAGGTGTAGGTTGCGCATAGGCTCTATCATTATGGGCATCTTGGCCTGGCCCTATTATTACCTATTAGTCCATTTTCCGGCCTTGACGACGAACGTGGGTTTGACTAACTTGAGTTGCTTGCGACTGCTAGCCAGGCGTACACCAAGTTAGGGCTGCACTGTTGAAGCTCGGAGAGCGCATCCAGTTCCAGCTGAGAAATACCTCTGACTCCGTCTCGAAGTCGATAGCCTGGTTCAAGGGTGTGAAGCAGTCTGACCCATGCGATGACTTCATGTCGCTCAAATCTCCGAAGCGTGCTGACAGCCAGTTGCTGCGACCGTGTTGGTTGTGTGAGTGCATTGAATTTGCTGAGACTTGAATCGGAGGTTTGGTTCGTGTGTGGTGCTTTAATAATTGAATGTCGCCCTCTTCTTGATGACTGGAAATGCTGGAGGGAGAGTGCTGGAGCCTTTGAAGGTGTGGGGGGTGGATTTGCACCTGGGTCTGAGGAAAGTGGGGTGGGCTCTCCGGGGATCGCCTCCATGCGTGCTGAACAGGTACCAGAACGGGCGAGCTCGATTTAGATCAGCGCTTATAATGAATTGAAAAGCAATCAAGGAAGAGATAGCAAGAAGCGATGAAAGCGAGCATCTGGGGAAGAGTGATACTAGTCAGTATATGGAGGATATTGTTAGATGGGCATGAAAACAGCTATTAAGAAGCCAGCGTTAAGCTCTTCTGCACACTTAACATACAGTCTATGCAGATAATGGACCCGCCCAGGAAATACATGTTGGTTCCTGATTGTTAATACTGATGACGGGGTCAAGCTTGGTCTTGGGATTACTGGACCTTCGAATTACGAGTCGTGTCAAGGGAGACCCTGGCTCGAAGCAGGCACTACAGGAGGATTGTTGACATCTCCTCTTGACTTGGGCCACTCACAATTCTTGGTGTGGCGGTTGAAGGAATGGATTGGATGTCGGGGGTGTCAATTCAGCGTGGGCCCCTGTCCCTGTTGGCCGCTCAACCTAAATATTTAGGCGACGGCCACCACGGGCGGATTCCTAAACCCAAACACTCAAGAAGAACGATTAGACGATTGATTTCTGGAATGAGTTGGCACCGCCACTAAAGCGGAGGGTGCCCTTGCCGAAATATCACGCACTCGTGAAAGAGCAAGGGCACGGACTGAGGCCTGCGAATCGCATTGCGGAGAGACCAATATTGGTCCTACATTCTTAGTCACCGTTCATCAACGCATCTTGAGGATAGTCAGCGTCAACTAGGGATCTATGAAACTCGTGCTCTGAGCCAACTACATCTGCAAGGAATCCTAACGATCACAGAATTGACATTCGATACTCCGTACTCCGTTTGCATCGGAGGGTCCAATATACTAATCTTCTTGATACACAAATAGGCCACCTTTAGGAGGGTTTCTCAGTCAATACCAAGAACCAAATCACTAAACGCTGCATGTATCCTGGCTCTACCTTTCGTCCTTGATCACGATCAAAGAAAGGCCAGGAGATGCGAGATAATGTCCGGTAGGAGTTTTGTGTCAGCGCGCCCTACTCGCGATCGGCAGGCTCGAGCAGACCTATCTGACAGGTTGTGGAAGATACAGAGTACAAAAAAGCGATAACAAGTCAGCACTACGTTTGAATGCGCGTCAGGTCTAAGAAATTATTAGCTGAACCAAGGTGATGGGAAGATGATACTAGTGTCTCCTCATTCCTGTCGATGATAGCGCTGATCCATCTCGAGACCTTGTGTTATCTTGCTTCAGATATCGTAGATAGATAAAAAGAGGCAAGTCGTACCTGCCTTCGCATCGTATCCCAACCATGAAGAGACCAAACCTCGAAAGCGAGCTAATGAACACGGATCATGTTTGAAATACTCCCATACGATCGCCGTTGCAAGGATCAACCTCGATCCTATGGCTCCATGTACTCTACAACCATTAGCAGTATTCTCGCCTGTTGTACCCCGAACGCCTTGCATAATCCATCAAGCTAGACGTCGTCACCTAGATCAGTCACGCGCTCGCTATAATCAGCCAGTGATTTGATAACATGCTCGTGGCGCTCGGCGGGTCCCTGCGTGAACTAGAATGGCGCCACTCCGGTGGTGGCTGAATTCCCACCTTGTGTGGCTGGACTCCCACCTTTGTGTGGCTGGACTCCCATCTTGTGTGGCTGGACTTTTCAGAAAATGTCATTTGCAGAGAATCTAGGCCTTAGTTGCCCTTAAGCTCGCGGAAGAAAAGGGGCATCAGTATGTTCCATGCTCATGTTTCACGTGTCCTACCAAATAGAGACCTGTTCTGGTCTAGTCTGATTGACATGGTCGCGGATACACGGTAGAAAAATGAATAGCGATTGTAGAAGACGTCTTTCTGTGGCGAGCGCCGAGACCGAAGCAAATGGATTTCTTTGATGAACTATATAATACACTCTTAGAAACGTAGTTTGTAGCGAGCCAAAGGCCACCGGGGTATCTCGTATAATACATGATGCAGAAATGCAGGTATGTGACACGTAAAAACCGAAGTAACTTCGACAGGAACTCCAGTACCAAGAAGTCCGCCAGGGACAAGAGTCTAATAAACGTGAAAGGTATAGGTATCTCGTCTATATCGATATTTTCCCGTTGAATGCTTTTCCCCGTTGATCCCATGTAGACCCGTACTCTCTATATTTTCCTCTTCATTGATCCTAACCTCGCCCAATATGCTACCCACCCATCATCTCATTACTGTGTCTTTAATTATGTGGAGTGTCAGAAAATGGTGAGTGTTGCTGCTTACTTTCGACATGCCGTTCGGATTTTCCCACAGAAGCATCAACGCGTTCGCTTCGAGCCCCACATGCTGCGCGTGTGATCGTCATCGAGCATGGAATACTCCAGAAAATCAAAGTCGAGGGCGGGTCCATAGTGATTCTGCAACTTGGCCTGAGAAGTTTGCCTCTTTGGCCTTCGGATGGAAAGGAACGAGGTATTGCCTTGAGGAGCGTCGCTAGCATAGCCACCTAAGGATGTGGATTTTTGACTGGATAAAGATAGAGAATTGAAATCGTTGTATTTGTTGCTACCGTCGTGAGAGGAAGTACTCGGTGGATATGCCAGATGACTATTGAATGCCTTCGGTGTGGCGTTGCTGGGAAAGATGCAAGAAATATCCAACTGGCTTTCACCGCTCGTCCAGGAAGTATTGTAGGTGGACTCGTGCTCGCCATAACTCTGTGAATCTCGAGGTGCTGAGGAGATCGACGAGCCAGAGCAGCTGTCCTGCGGTTGTGCCCACTGGGTGCTCTCATCGGTCGGGGAAATCGTTTGAGAAACATCGTCAATGTCTTTATACTGTGCCGACTCGTACGCTTGCAGGTACCCGGCTTGGTCAGGAGTAAAGGCTGCCTGTGTGAGGGACGTGTCAATGTCGAAGGGATGTTGTGGAAACCATTCTTGGACAGCATGATTTTGCGCTTGATAAACATCGGTAGTGGCCGTCTCCTCGTGCTCCTCCTGACTGGAACGTGGCCCAGGGTTTATCTGCGCTTGATTATGTGGCGCAGGGAAGCCGCCGAAAGTCTGTCTCTGCTGGTTGTTTACACCCAGCACAGGTACCGCCCCACCGTTGCCTTCATACCAGCCCCGATTTCTTTGTTTCATTGCTGCTGACGCTAGGACTCCTGCAGGCTCATCGCCCACTTCCAAACGTTCCTGTAGGTGTTCGGCTACTGCTTGATTCCAGGTGAATCTTTCAAGGCCATCTTGAGCAATTCGGAACGTGTGCTGCAAGAATGAGCCTATCTCACGTTGCTGTAGCAGACCTCTGATGACTTTATTGGTATCCCAATATTGGATGTGTTGATGCTGCTTGAAATGTTCGTTGTCGATGTGATTCAATTGTTCGGTGAGGGAAGCGAGCAAAGTTGTGCAAAAGCCGCAACCGAAGTATCTCTTGTGACGTGTCCTCCTAACTTCATTCGCCAAGATACCAGGATCCGCAAGATTGTGTTTTCCTACGAGATGCTTTACCAAATTTGTCTTCCTTGTGTAGCTCGACGATTTCCCGGATTTTAAGATCCCTTCGCACATCTGGCAAGGCCATATTGTTTCATGCTCTTTCATGTGTCTCTTCCAGCCATCGCAGGTATCGAATGAACGCCTAGGGCAGCGGGGACAGCCATGTGTATGACGATTGGTGCTTGTCGTAAAGGCCCCACGAGAACCGCCAAGAGAAATGTGCCTTTGATTCAATGAGCTCGACGTGTTAGGGCTCGTGTGTGTGTAGCTTCCATATGGGGGCGCGGGGCCGATGGGATCGGCGACTGATTTAGGAGCTGAGATTGGGGACCCATGCCAGGGCTCAAAGTCGAAAGATCCGACAGCGCTGGCACTCGATTGCTGCGAATTACTGATACCTGCAGGAGTGGTTAGCCTGCGTCTGGTCTGCAGGTAGAGACCAAGTCAAGCGCAACGACTTACCTTTGCGACGGGCAGATTCTAGCCAGGAAAGCACCAAGATATCTGAACATCCACTCAAGGCCAGAATGGAGTCGATCTGTTGAGACGAAAGCACTCTACGTTCCTCCAAGCCGGCTTTCACGGCGCGAAGCTTGACCAGGCAGGCAAGAATGAATCCATCATCGAGGTCTTTTAGGACACCGATTGAAGCCTGCTGTAGTGGTGTAGGCAACGTACCGCCAAAACACTGGTTGGAAATGCTTGCACAATCTTCCTGTGACTGGTCGAATGCCCGGAAGGAGCGTTGCTGTGATGGTGCCCAAGGACCTGTACTGCTGACTAATTGATCGCCCGGGGCCATGCTTGCGGGGCTCATTCGGATGGCTCGCGCACAGCATTACTGTACAAATCAATGCTTTTCCTTCACCATCTCCATTTTCCAAAGATAATACACGTGGATGCTCTTGAATTATGACACCGAATGTGATTCCAGAGCAAAGAGGAATACAACGCTCTGTGCTGGAAATTTGCTACTCTCATTACACTGTGTGGCCGCCGCTAAGGCCTTTTCGGCATTCACGGCGGCGACGAGGTCTACGAAATGGCAGCCGGCTAGTGAGATGAATTGCACCTTTAAGCTACAGACATCATCGAGAATATCATGTTAGAAACCGGGCGTCGATGTTATTGGCTCTGAGATTGGGAGACCGTGGCGTCTCTTCTCGAATATTCTAGCCGAAGCGGCACTGGCCTTGAAGCCCATGAAAGGCTGCTTTTGTCCCTCGAACGAGAGCGTTTTTATGGCAATCGGAGAGACCCACGAGCCAGCCTTCCAAACTCCCAAAGGTAGCCACTTGTCCCCCCTCAGATATCAAATTGTCAAAGCGGATTGGGGTCGCTGAGCCTTCAATTTCCGTACTGATGTTGTGGGGGGGTCCTTCCTTCTAACTATAGCGCTCTCTGGAGACTCAGTGGCCATGAGGCTTGCAGGAAAAGTCTAACTTTTCGTGCTTATCCAATCGAGACCACAACGCAGATCACTAACGATGCAAGATGAAAGTGCCCGGCAGAATCCCTGCTGCCACGTGTCTACTTGTTTCCCTACCCGTTCGTGGGGGACCCTTGCTCAACGCTGCGAATTATGTGTGGACTCGCCGTAGTCGATTTGCTTCGCTGGAATTCTGGCAGCCATCGAATAAGCACTAAATCAATCGATTGATATGTGTAGAGATGTACACCGCTAATACTCGGGGGCCAGAATACGCTCGTCAATACCTAACCTCTGTCCCCTTTCTAGAGAGTATCGGGCTGAAAAATGCCCCTGCTGCTCTGCAATTCGACTCCTGGTGATTGTCTCCAAAGTGGCGCTGAACTAATGCAGGTACTTCCGTGCTCACATGAGCATCATTATCGTATCGCTCAAGCGTAGAGATTGGTCTCTTGGCAAAGCCGAAGCCTCATTGGTTCATACACGGAATGACATTCCTTTCTGCTCTTCCCAACTCTGATCGCCGATCATAGAGCTTGACTTAGCAAAGCAGTAATCGTGTGGACACCTCGCGAACTCGTTGGCTGGCCCCAACGCGAATCACGCCCCAACGCCAAATCGATTTCACGCCTAAAAGTCGAATATTCCACAATATATACAGTAGCCACGATATGTATAACTGCGGTAAATACGGTAAATTCTAACTATAAGCTATAGACCTGAATAATATTTTTAGTCAAAACTATTATAATACGAAAGAAAAGATAGTTAGTTTGACTAGCGCGGTTTTAATCATTCTAATATTCTCTATTCAACTTTTATAGTACGAACTTTATATTATATTATCAGGAGGATAATATAAGTAAAATTAATATAGGAAATCATATTAGTATTATATATAGAGACGGTTATTATATGAATTATTAAATATTCGACTTTTAGGCGTGAAATCGATTTGGCGTTGGGGCGTGATTCGCGTTGGGGCCAGCCACACCGAGTTCGCGACGTGTCCGCACGGTTATACTATGCCACCTGTACAGATTTACAATTGTCCAAATTCTGAGGTTGAAATTAATTGCTGTTTAATGCCATGCAGCCGAGGATCCCTTAAACAGCGTTCATTTGCTACTCTTTCTTCATTACATCATGTCTTACGTGATATAGATGTAGTCATGTCATCGTCTCAAAATATATTTCGTTCCAAGGTGACCCCAGCGCCATCGCTAAATTGCAATGTATGCAAAACCTCATTCGAAGTGAGATCCGCGATTACCGTAAGATCCTCAAAATAGAGTCAGTCATTCCTATAGGCTCATCCAGTAGGCATGCGTCTTTGGTTCAGGGAAGTAGAGAGGTGTGCGTGATCGCCATTGTTTGCAAAATCGATCCAGAGTCCCTCATCGTGCCTTGTAAAGGCCGTAGCGCTCCCAAAACGTTGTATCATACGACAAGCATTGTCTGAGATCGCGAAGCACCCCCTACTCTGCTGATATGCAATTCTTCTGGCGCGTTGGTACTGCTAAACTTGCCTCAATTAGCAGGGAAAAAAGCAAAGTCTTGAAAAGATTAACCACTCAAATACTAGTCACTAGATATGATTCATGGCTAGAGAATCAGCGGTGTGACTTCCGACTCCACATGCCCCTCGTCTGATCCTGATCGTGCATAGCTCGCTGCAGCTCCTCAAAATCAAGATCGGGTGCGCCATAGTAATTACCCAGCTTATTTCAGGGGCGCTGTTTCTTCATACGAGTAGCCACTGGCTAAGACTCTGTGTCAGTAGACTCGCCTTCATCAAGGTCCATGGATAGCACACTCGACTCAGGTGCAGAAGACAATACTCCGGGGGACTCGGTCCCAAAGGCACCATTCGCTAATAGAGGTAGGTTGATGATGTAGCGAGCTGCTGTGCGATCTCGCAGTCGAACTGCTGAGAGCAGTGGTTGCGATGTTTGACCAATCTCCATCTATCATGAAGCTGCCTCTCATTGAACTAGGCCCATCGTAGCCATGCAAGTGAGATCAGTTGGAGGAGGAGCTGCGCTGAGACTCAACCCAATTACTAGTAGTACATGGCTGCAAAGTTGGTCGGAACACGCGGCTAGCATGATGGTGGCCTGCCTCCAGCGTTATGTTTGGTAGCATAGTCTGAGGCTCGGGCATCGCTGAGTATATGGATGACGATCCCAGCATGACGCCATCCGGCATGGCAAATGATGAGGTAGAGTCTTCGTTCTCCAGAATTTGCGTAGAGGCCATCATGTCTGTTGAGCTAGGGTCAGCATTCGTACTGTTGTAAGCCGGGAAGATACCGGCGTGGGACACCTACATTCCATCTGACTATCTGAGACTCCCGCCGCTAAGCCTGTTCCCAAACGGCCCTGTATAGTCTCGTCCCAGCTACCATGATTCGCCACAGCCGTCGCAAGATCTTCTGCCGGTTCCTCACTCAATTCCAGCCGGAGCTGAAGGCTTCTGGCGGCGGAGGGATTCCATGTCAGGCCTTGAATTGCGGTATTAACGGGTATTCCAAATATCTTATGCAGTATTGTGTTCACTTCAGGTTGCAAGAGCAGGCCTCGAATAACCATATTGATATCCCAGTCGCTGACACTCTGGAAATTCCGGAAATGTTTGGTGTCGATATGATTTAGCTGATCCATGATGGTTTGGAAGAGGATCACGCAGAATCCGCAGCTGTAGTATGTCCTACCGTCTTTTCTTCGCCATTCGTCCGCTAGCTCTGCGGCCTTCGATTTGGAGGACTTGTGGTCTTCCACAAGGTGCTTCGCCAGGTTCGCTCGTCTTGTATAGCTCCTACTTTTCCCCGGTGCTCCATCTTCACAAGCTCTGCAAATGTATAATATCTCGTGTGCTTTCATGTGCCTCTTCCAACCATCGCAAGTATTGATAGTCCGGTGGGTTTCGCAGGATGGACAGCCATAGCAAGGACTCCTAGACGTCGCGGACGGTGTGTTCGCTTCGTCGAAGGGATTTCTGCTTGGGATATCATGGTATGGAACTCTTTGGCCAAAGGGACGTTGGGTTACGTTAAGGCTGGTGTCATGAATGTAGGGCAACGGCCCGAAAAATCCGGCGGTTGTAGAGTTTGGCGATCCCTGCAATGCACTGGGCACTCTCTGCGCCGAGAAGCCGACGACATGCTGCGCGTCAGAGACGTTGCTCTTGTCTGAGGGTAGTGCGCTGTGAACAACGCTGCCTGCAAGAATTGATGAGCATAATTTTGTGCGAGTCATGGACGAATGGCATCACCTACCGGTGCATCGAGCAGAGTCAAGCCATGCCAAGACAAGACCATCAGAGAATTCTTTCAATGATGATATGGCATTTAGATGCTGAGGTCTGAGTAGATTGGGTTGAAACCAATGGTTGCCATCTGGTTTGAAGGTGCGAAGGCCCGTCAACCACGCAAGAATCGTTTGGTTGTCAAGCTCTCGTAGCACACCAATAGCCGTGGACAGCCTTGGTGAAGTTAGAAAGTCGACATTTTGCTCGTTGGTAGGATATGCTGTACGTGAGTGCGATTGGTGTGAAGATTGTGAATAATATGCAGTAGACATCGTAGGGGCCGAAGAGGCCAATGGAATGCTTATACAGAAACAGAAGGACCGATGAAGTAGTGCGTCTACAATCTGCTAAATACTATAGAGCACAAAAGAGAAACGATAGGACTAAATACACGGGGGCTTTACAGAATAGCAGTGGATTGAGACCCTCGTTGATTGGGAATTTGTGTCCTTCCATTTTGCAATTCGCAGGCACTAAGAGTCGTTGGCAGACGGAAAACTTGCGACTCATTAAGGCTATCATACAAAATTTCTACCGTGCATATAGCTCTTTGAGACCCTCACGCGAGTCTGGAAAGACGTACGACTTGAGGAATCGCGGAGTGCTGACATAGAAATCGGGGGTCTCAAAGTGAACGTTGGATCCTAACATTGTCGATATGGCATAACCCAGTCCACCAGATTTGGTGATAATCTGGAACGGGAAGAAGTTTTAGCTTTCCAGATACAATTCCTAGCCTGCTCTGGCAGGTCGGACGACAGGGAGTGTAAAGGCGCGTAAACGAAAGACGGTCTTGGGGACAGCAGGTTCAGCCAAGACGATGTGTGGGAACCCAATGACAAAGCTCCGCGAAAGTCAATACGAGGTACGTGCCTCGTCTTTAAATGAAGCCGGCAGTTCTTATAAACATATTTCCTCGCCGCAACTCTTGGGCTGGCTTATTAGACTCGGCAATGCTTGTGCGTAGATCCATCCGAGCTCTGGGAGCGAGCAAAGGAACAAGGATTCTGGTCGCCTACCTCCCGCCACTTGGATGCTGAGATGAGACGCACGTCTAAGTGACCGCATCCTGCAGCTGTTGGAAATTTAGAAGCTTCTTGATGTCCTTGTTGGTCCCTCGGATCTGGCCACTCAAATGTTATGTGGCGGTCACGCAAGTCTCATTATCGTTCTGTGTGCTAGTATCTGGCTATCGCTACGATAGCGCCTGTGATTTAGATAACTGGAGAGTTTGCTAATCTCCTGCGATCCTGGCTAAGCGGTCCTGGTCGATATTTCGGTAGGTGGTATTTGGTGGTTATTTGTTGATCTACGATGCTTCTGGCGTGCCAATACCGCGATGGTGCACCGACAAGCATCTGCCCCACGTTCTAAGGCGTACATGATCTGAGGCAAGGTACCCTTGCTGCCACGTGTCTAGCGGTCACGGTCCAACCCCTGGCTTGCCTCGAAAGGCCGTCGCACCATTTCAGAACGGCCTCCGTCAGCACTAACACTGTGCCAACCATTAATGTTTAAAGGCCCATGCCATGCTAGACTCAAGCCACTAGAAAAAGAAATGTGGAATGATGGTGCCCTCCATTTTCTATAATTACCATGAATCCTTGCGATTTCAAGATAATGGAGGACATTGCCAAGACGCCGCGTAGATGCAAGGTATCGATGGCGTTACCCTGCCACCTCTGCTTCTGGAAGCAGGATAGAAACTCGGGAAAATGCTCCTAGGCGCAAAGTGGCCTGCGTTGCAAAACGAGGCGAAACTAGGCAAAGCTGAGCACAGACCTTTCTCCGCGGGTTATGTGGATCCCAGGCCGACTCAAGCTGGACGCTGACGACTGCTGACCCCTCACGTGGAGATCGTGCATGGCAGTACCGTGAGTGTATCCTTTATTCAATCTTTCGTCGTCTGACCAACAAAAATTTCATACCTTGTGATGGCAAGCGTCTTTTGTGAGGCGCTAAAACCCTGCAGCACATTGCATAAGGTATAGAATCTTGATATCCATGAAAACAGACGACCAAATCGTAGCAGAACAAATCCTACCCCCTGTATCTAAGTTTGCCCCGTCAGGCTTGAATCTACTCCGCTGCAAGAACACGAAGACTAATTCTAAACTCCGCTAGGCTAAACGCAGCGATTTCTCGAGCGTTTTGCCAGCCCTCTATTGATCGCGAAGGGCTCGATCGTTTAGAACGTCATCTTTGCGGTGATGGCTGTCTCTAAATCTATATCGCAATCTGAAAACTCGACTAAGAAGAAACGTATTTGTGTTCCTCGTAGTACAGAGGGTTCATAAAGGCTATGATTCCGCCGACTCATGCCTCGTGCATTCATCAAATCGTACGGTCTCTATTAGACCCACCCCGCTGCTGGAATCTCTGACACTCGGATGGGCACCGAGGTCTAGCCAACATCTACATCAAGATCTCTTTATCCTCTTGCTATGAGCTCCTATAATAGGATCCGTAAATATGGGAATGTAGTAGAGAGGCCTCACTGCGCTTGCGGGTTTATGTAAATTCTCCTGAGCACCGATGATTAAGACATGCTTCATATGGAATGTAATATACTGCTGTAATAGTCCGTCAAATTATGTAATTAAAGATATCTATATCAAGATACACCCTATGCGAGTAGATAAAATGTCGCCAATTCTTAGCAGTCTTCAACATCATACCCTTCCCTCCTTTTCCTGGTGATCTTTCCTTTTAGATGACTATGTGGACACATCAATTCTTGTATGTTCGGCCTCAGAATAGGCTTGACATCGACTTCCATGGATGAACAACTGCTCGTGGAGGCTTTAGTTGAAGTAGCCTGACACATCGAATAGACCTTCGTTGTTATTGTGAATGTGATCCGAACCGGAGAAGAAGTCTGAGGATGCGAAGGTGTCATCAAAGCCAGAAATAGTCCTCGGATCTATCGATTGAGCCGTAGTCTGCGAGTAAGATGAGTCCAGCATCAGCGGGTTGGCTACTATCCCCAAAGCAGAGTGATCATCGACTTTGGGAGGAAGTGTAAGTCTGGCTTGCGACATCGATGTAAACAGTGGTTGTGGAAAGCCAAATTCAGGAGCTTGTGTTCTTTTGGCTATAGCTGCAGAGGTGTTCATCTCCACTTGTCCCACCAATGTTCCATTGAGCCTAGCCGCGGTGTATGCTGCATGCGCAAGTTCCTTGGGCCCATGGAAATTGGACGGTCCCATCTCAAGTCTGAGTTGTAAATTTCCTACGTCAGCCTTGGCCCATTCGAGTACTGGCGAGTCCCAGGGATGGTTCAAGGCCATAACATTGTCCCAGGCTTCTTTGACCCCGGGCTGGAGTAACAAGCCCATGACCACGTTGGTCATACTCCAATCTTTGATACTTTGATATTTGTCGAAGTGATCGGTGCCGATATGTCTCAGGCGCTCAAGAAAGCTTACGAAAAGTTGACAGCAAAAGCCGCACGACCAAATCTTTTTCCCACTATTGCGTCGCCAAGTATCCGCCTTCGCGCGGCCTTGATCCACGTCATGTATCCCGTGGCATCGACTCAAATGACGGACTAAAGCATCCCGTCTCTTGTAGGAGTAAGTCCCAGGGTTGAGACTGGAGAATGGTTGGCCTTCGTTTCCAGTCAAGTTTCCTGAGCTGTCCTCCGTCACGCACAATGCACAGAGGAACGTGTATTCATGTTCTTTTTCGTGCTTTTGCCAATCGGAGCTGTTTTTGAAGGCGCGTTGACTTAGGCACTCTGTGCACTGGTAAGGGCGAGGGACGTTGGTAGGCTTTATAGAACTAGATGGTGCAAGTGTGGCGTCTCTCGCGCTGATTTGTCTCGAATTATACAGGGAGTGACTATTCGCGGGATACATTGCATAATGCGGAGTCTCTGCAGCTGCATAGCCGAGCTCGGAAGCACGAGCTTGATCGTGACTGTCTGTATTCAAGTATCAGTCATTTATCTTGATGAGTTCCGGGGGACACGACGTACGGATCGCGCGGCATTCGTCAAGCCAGGTACAAACATCTTTGGTTTCGCAACCTCTCAGGGCATTAATAGCCTGTACTTTCTCAGCGGAGAGAATCTCGTGGCCATAGCTGCAGTGGCCAAGCTGTTCAACTGATCTAGCAAGCTTGAGCCATGCGACGACCTCCCTCTCGCCATCATCCTTAAGAATCTTGAGGGCGTCGTGTTGTTTTTGACTGAGAAGACCCTTTATTTCGCTTGGTGGTGGTCCGCCAATGACATGATTAGTCGAGCTGACTGGTGAGGACAGGGGGCAGGCGGCCACTTGTGGCTCGCCCAATCGTAGGCTACCGGTAGAGCAAGGGATCATTCTTGTCTTTTATTGTCATGCCAGGCACGGAGACAAGAAAAATAAAAGAAGAGCACGATAACCATTTCTTGAACAACTTCAAGTCGACGGCCATGGCCTGTCTGCCTCGCCCATCTGTCAAATCACGTCTGGTTCATCACAGAGCCGATTGAGGGAGGATAAGCTAACGACGCAAGAGTGAGCAAGGGAGGCATGCTCGGCAGGGAGCGGCGCACTCCCCAGGAGCGACCCTTTTGGGCTGAACAATTTCTGGCATTTTAAACTGTTTCGACAAGAACTTTCGCACACGCACCAAAAGCGTTCTCGGCTCTGTGCGCTGACATGTAAGCGCATAATATCTCTACAGACTAATACTTGCGTACAAACTTATTGGTATGTTTGTATTTGTAAAGGTTTTCCCCCAAAATCTCTTATTGTGGACTTATCGACAATTATCAACCTTTGGGGTGTGCGGTTCATCCACGTTCGCGATGCCCATCTCCCAATGTATTCGCAATTACGACGCCAACACATGCAACGAAGGATTTCTTAGCAGAATGAACAGGAAGAATGTACGTTATGGTGCACGCAACAACTAAGAGCGTAGTACAATACTTTCTTGATGCCATCGATCCAAGTTCGGAGAGTTTCCTGCGGCATACAGAAGAGACCCCAAGCCTGCGACATTAGACTCTTCTTCAGGCTTACAAGATTTACAAAAGTTCGACTGTGAGTTGATATACCAAGCTGCATTTACATTGTGCTCCATGCGTAGATCCGGCCACCAAAGGGTTTCTCGATTTACACCCTGAAATTTCCCAGCGAGTGGTAAACAATCGCTTCCAATTGTAGAATACTTTACAAAATATCGAACTGTAATTTTGTTACATGACCAGAAAGTATGCCCATGGTCGTGAAGCCGACCGCCGCCATATTCTAGCTTGTGTAGTATGTTCTTAATGGCCCGCAACCTACCGCGGTCTACCCTCGGAATGGGATGCACGATTCTCATTTTCCATGAAGACGTAACGACTACCGCATGGACCAATGAAGGTCACATAACGATGCTGGCCAGGTGGCTTATCTCTTTTGCCATGTGAGTCGAGTGTTTGAGCTCTAGCCTGCTGAATCAGATGTGGAACAATTCCCGGATCACCACACCCATCTCAGCATAAAATATGTGATGGTAATGGTATGATCTAATATTATTACTTCAACACATGAAATCATGGTGGAAAATTTTGATGAACGGTATAGGCAAGGTCATACTCGAATATCGGGGCTCATATATAGCCAAAGTCAAAGTCAATCGGAGAACTCGGTCCGAGCTCCGCGGTGCCGGAAGAGGCTTCTCGTGACAGGGCCCCCGAGAGTGGTTTTAGGCCCCAGTATGGGGATCTCCCGGCCGGCTTCGGGGAGCTCTACGGCCTTTTATTGACAGGTATTTTTAACATAACGAGACAGGCTTTTGAAACGTCGGTCTGATTCGACAGCATGGCAGAGGCCTCGCAAGCGGCAGGTGAAAGCGACATCGATGTATCGTTCCGTGAATAGAGTCGCGGTGGGAATATCCAAGTCTCGGTTTTTGGGGTTGCGAACGATGCTGGGTGCCCTCGACCCGAGTGTAGGACTTGATGCCTTGGCAGAGCGCGGACTGCACGCGAAGAGTCTTGGATGTCTACGCCAACGCTGAGACCTGGCCATGTCCCACATGGGAATGATGGTTCCGAGGCATTGTGTAGTGGCGGCTGGGTGTGGGTGGTGGAGGATACCGGATTCACAGAAGAATGCGAATCACGCCCCAACGCCAAATCGATTTTACGCCTAAAAGTCGAATTTCCTATATATTTAGCGTATGCAGAAAGCTGCGGAATCCTTGGCACTTTTTTTTTTTTTTTTTTGCGCGCTACATGCCCCACCAAGTCCACGAATAAAGCTTCTGAGATATCAACTTTATATTAGTAGATAACTCTACTAAACAGAGTTCTAACGCCGTAGGAAATAACTTATCTCGATAGATACTTAATATATTATAAGGTTTTAAAGATTGGTAGTAGACTTAGCAGGTACGTGGGGCTTCAGAACGGAAAGGAGCTAAAGGATTAGTGTAGAAAGCCTAATTTCTACGCCTAATTTCTAGAATTTTGGCTGTAAACTTCAACCTTTAATAAATTCCGTATCAATAAATTGATTAGGTTTATTTCACGGCGTTAGAATCGCCTAAAATCAAGCTATCTACTTATATGAGCTTGATATAATAAAAGCGTTGTTCGTAGACTTAGGTTTGTATGTATGGGGGAGCGCAAAAAAAAAAAAAAAAGGTGCCAAGGATTCCGCAGCTTTCTGCATACGCTAAATACACAGTAGCCACGATATGTATTAATACTATAAATACGGTGAATTCTAACTATAAGCTATAAACCTAAATAATATTTTTGATTAAAACTATTATAATACGATATATATAAAAAATACTTAATTTTACTAGCGCGGTTTTAACTATTCTAATATATAATATCTAACTCTTATAGTACGAACTTTATATTATAAACTTAAGAGGATAATATAAGTAAGTTTAGTATAGGAAACTATCTTAGTATTATATATAGAGACGGTTATTATATATATTATTAAATGTTCGACTTTTAGGCGTAAAATCGATTTGGCGTTGGGGCGTGATTCGCATTCGAGTTCGCGAGGTGGCCCGCACGGTTAGCTGGCCGAAGCAGAGCTTGAGAGGCATCTGGGATAGTTGGGGCCGCTCCAGGCTAAACAGGTCGAGTCCCCGTGCCACGCTGAAGTATCATACGGTGTCGCCTCTGAAGCTTGATCATGACTCGATTCGAAAGCGGTCCGATACATTGTAGTCGCTGAAGACGGATGGTCGAACGAGAGCGACCCAGCTTCGAGATTGGTCTCCACAGACACTGGCGTTGTCTTTACTTCGTGCTGGCAACAGTCAATCGCGTCATGGTTGCTAGCACTTGAAGCTACGATAGCTAATTCATCACAGCCTTGCTTGCCCAATTCAAGACTTAGTTGCAATGTCTCTGCGTCGAGCAGATTCCAGCGGAGCTCTGGAGTAACAATTCTGGGATGAGAACTCAACACAGCTTGCCAAGCATCATTGACAGCTGGCTGTAGCAGCAAGCCTTTAATCACATTTGTCTGAGTCCATTCGTTCATTGCTTGTCCTTTTGCGAAGTGCTCGTTATCGATGTGGTTTAATTGCTCCGTCTGGGTGAAGAATAATGTAACGCAGAAGCCACAGGAAAAGGCTGTCCTGCCAAGCTTGTATCGCCACTTCCCGGCCAGTGCAGAAGCGGCCTGTCCAGTGATGTTGTGCGCTGCAAGGTGTTGGATCATGTTTGACTTTCTTGACTTTGTAAGAGGCAGGTTGGATGACCCAGTGCATTCAGAGGCATGATGCTCTTGCAAATGGCTGAAGCTCGGGTCTCGGATTTCACAGAAGGCGCATTTGTAAATGCCTTGTATATTCTCTATCGGGCCCAATGGCATACACGCATAGACGGTTTCGTGCTCTTTCATATGCCTTTTCCACCCATCACTGGTTGTAAAGATGTTGGAATGCTTGCCATAGGTACACCATCGCTTGTGTGCATACGTATCTTTGGGTATGGTCTCTGGAAGGTCAGATAGTAGACTTCCGTGGCCCAAAGAGCTTCGAGGAGTGTTGTAGGAGGTTGCATTCGAAAATGCAGAGGATGAGCCGAAAGAGCTAACCGATGATTGTGCGACAGACCTTGTTGAAGTCCGTCGCCGCTGTTGCAATGAAGGCTGCCGAGAGCCGGAAGGGCTACCACGCCTCGAGCCATAAAGGTTCTGCTGCTTGTTTGTACCGCCTGCAATACTTCTTTAGCACAGATTCCAGAGAAGCCATTGGAAGGTCACTGACCAGCAAGACGAGCAAATTGGAGCCATGCTAGAACGTTTTCAATACGGCAATCCTGCAATATAGAAAGCGCATCGAGCTGCTCAGTAGAGAGGTTACCAGCGCCAGATCGAAGCCCAAGTCCTCCAGGCCCTGGCTGGATCGAACGAAGGAGTGTAAGCCAGGCAATGACACTGTCGTCGTCAAAGTCTTTCAATGTATTGACTGCCACCTCCTGCTCAGCACAAGGCCAAGTGAATGAAAGTGGAGCAACAGGAACCGCGGTGCTATTAATGAGAGGGGTTCTAGCGAAGGGAGAATGCGATGAAGTGGCGGCAAACGCCGAAGCTACACTGGAAGTGGCCGAGGCTTCTACTAGCTGATGATCCTCCCCTTTTCTAGAGCCAGATGATTGGCCGAGCATTCTCAGAGATTATCTCGCATGACAATCCGAAAATACAGATTGCTCCGGTCAGGGTATTGGTGTATACTTCTTTCAATAGAACGTAAAAAAGAAGTTGACGATTAAGTAGGAACCACTGACTTTTTGTAGTAGAAGCTGCGCCGGGGTGCAGGCAGTGTTTTATTTTATCTCACTCCCTTGACGAATATAGGAGGAAAGCGCCTTGTTTCATATTTTTACGCGCCTGCTCCTTTGGCAGCCAGGAGTCCAGGGGCTCGTGATTTTGGCCGGTAGCCTTGTGGGTTGACTGAGGGAAAGACCTAAGCGACCAAATCAGGACCAAGTATCTTCTCTTTCCAAAACTCTTTCATCGGAAAACCACTTCTATCGATTACCTTGCATGCTGCAGGAGGTACGAGGCATATGGAGAGTGGATATTTCAAGCCTCAACCTCAGCCAAGCCCTGGTGTCGAAGTGTATCGAGTTGGAACTCGCACCATCCTCATCATCTACCTACATATACACGCGGCACTGCTGCAGCGCAGTATTTTAGGACTGCCTCTTCCGATGGATTTTGGGAATAGCACTAGGAACCCTGGATCCGTTGCAGTCCTGGGGCAGTAGCGCTGGATAATACTCTCTCTGCGCACCACCACTTATTATTCATGGCTGTGCTGCTGCTGATAGCCTTTGCACAATTAGCCATCATATGGAATGACACACTCTACTACTTAGATTCAGGAGATGACGATGTCAGAAGATATGTAAACCCAATAGTCGCGGTAGTAGTGGAATTCCAGGCATTCAGGTTTCACCTATTCTCCATGAGCGATACATGTTGTACCTGCAGTAGTATTTAGGCTGCCTAATTGGGCCTAATCGATTTGTCTTGAACTTCTGTGGTGGTTTTGTGGGCAGATCGACCTTGTAGTATGTCAGGGGAAAAGACACTTCGGCCTTTACCCGTGATAAGCTCTAAACAGTTCCTTGGGTCTAACTCGCTATGATTTATAGTTGACGATGATTAGCTTACGAATCATAAGCTCCCATCTTATATAAGAATCCCCGAAAACGTTCCGAGCGACGTCGTCGTAACGTTACAAGTCTTCGGTCCAGGCTCGACTTTACCAAGCATTCAATACGCTAAAGCGAAAGCCCATGCCTATTGGAAATCCCTGGCAGTGGGCACAACTAGTATCAGGTTCAAGCTTGGGTACATCAGCTACTTGATATCTGATAGGGTAGTAATGTATATCTTTATGATCAGTGTGGTCCGCAGAAGAGAGCAACAAACAGGAGATGCTCGTATGAACGATAAAGAAACCTTGACGAAGCCGTTACTACTAATTTGTCTCCCATAGACATTGATGTTTCTTCTATGACCCTAAATCTTATCGAACCATACCACCGTATCCAATATCTTGGGCCTCGGTCAAGAAGATAAATTCTGGTGTCCAGCTCTGGATTCTTTCGCCGTTCTCGTTGGCAGATGACTATTGTTCTTGCTCTCGGCTGCAGAGAACACGCTTTTCAAAAAGTCCCTGGGTTGTGCTGGTAGCTGGAAGAGAATGTTTCAGGGAAGGATGCACGCAGGTGCTTAGAGGTCGTGATCGCGCGGCTGAAATTTTGGCTAGGCAAGCCTATCCATATGGTATACTCACCTTGCGCAAGAGATTCGGTGCTCTGCTCGTCTGAGGGACCCCTCTCAAGTCTGGACTGAAGTGAGCCCACGTTAGGTCCCTGCCAGATCAAGTCTGGGTGTCCCGGCCATGAAATGTAGTCATCAAGCACTCCCAAGCTACGGCGACCCCAGGCTGAAGCAAAAGACCACGGACCACAATTGTAAAATCCCATCCATCGAAAGCTTATTCTCTTTCAAAGTGCTCATTGCCGATGTGCTTCAGACGGATCTGGAAGGTCGAGTACAGGAGACCCCAGAAGCCACAAGACCAACATCGCTTTCCACTGGTACGACGTCATTGATCTGCAAGGGCACGTCCTGGAGCGATATCGTGGATTCCATGGCTTTTGCTCAAGTAGCTGACCAGTTGCTCCTTGCGTTTGCAGGTAATCGTGCACTGCTGGACGTTGTGTCCGCATAGATGATGCTCATCTGGATTGAGTACTCTACACACATGCACTCATAATCTTGGCCTGCTCCTAGCTATAACCCGCCAAGATGGCAGACGTATGTAGGCTCGTGTTCCCTCTCGTGTTCCTTCCAGTCATTGTGGTTTTATACAATTCTTTGTCTCCACAAATCGTCCAGCAGTAGCGGTCCGAAATGCGGCAGAAAGCTTTTCGAGCGCCCGTGCCGGCTTGTAGGCGGCAACTTGCAGCCGAGAGGGCTTGGTGGGGTAAGCGTGTCAACTGGCGTCATCGCTAGGTTGACGCAAGCGATAGGCGTCTGTTGCTGATAACTTTGAAGGTGAGCCTGGGAAAGGAAGGGATATTTGGGTTTGGCTTGCAGTGGACCGGATGACCGGGTCTGGGGAAGACGATTCGCTGCTGAAAGACCTGTTGGGTGCGTCAAGGTTGTCTGCATGCAACGGTCAGCCTTCCTCAACTGGGTTCAGCTGGATATTCATCTAGCGTACGAGCCAAGGAAGTATGGATTATCTAGTAGCAAAGCTTTTCATCTCTGCAACGACTCAACGTAGACATAGCGTGGACCAGATCGTCTGATAGAACGATACGACCATCCTCTGGAGGACTATGGCCGTAAGATCGTTAATGCTGCCAAGGCAATTGGGAAGCTCTATTTCATGCTGACATAATCCCGCTAGACCCGGATCGTCGTCGACGGTGGTATTCCATGTTCAGACACCCACAGCGTTGGAGAGCGTTGTGTCTCGAAGCATGCAACAATGTCTCCATATTGGGCATGCTCAGTCCTGGCTAATTTTTGGCCGCCTCCAGGTGAAACTGCGTACATGGCTTCTCTGCCTAACGATCTCGAGCAGTGTTTCCTGGTCATCTCTACGGCCATGGCAACTATTGCAATTTCCCGTGGACCTTCATAGGCTTCCGCAACAGGTTGAGCCATTTACTGAGACTTTTAGAATTTCGATTGTGGATGAATGTTGGACGGAAGGCCCTCATCTTGAGGTTCAAGATTACGGCAGGCCATGGAGGTGAAACGCTGATAGGGCTGCCATAGTCGACTACAATCCCTTCTTGATATGAGCTTTTGCCCTTTCGAACGGAGTCACAGCGTATTCGTACCGTAATCGCCTGAACTTGATATTGCTCTTTGTACCATTGGTTAGCCGCCTCTGTATATGGTACTGCAAACAGGACGGCAGCTCTGAATACCCCAATAAAGACACTGAGGTCTGTTGTATACTCCCAGCGACTACCTCTGGATGCTCTTTGCACTCTCATATTCACGTTCTAGCTTGGTCCTCTAGGTGCGTTGGGTGTATTTTGATACTGCCCCTGTAGTAGCTGATGAGAACCCTAGCAGACTCATTTGTGATTGCTGGCTATCAGCCCCTTGTCTGCGATAGATACTCTCTCGCTTTCCATTGCTCTCTTATCAATTAATCCAGTCTTATCGTATCTCTAACTGTTCATCTATTATGTGGTGGATCTATTTCGTTTCTTTTTTTGCAATGCACCTGAAATGCCCTCAGTATAGCGGAACATAGTAAGTTCGCACAAAGCTGCTACCATAGTCCTTGAAAAGGATACGTCACTTGAGAGGACAGCTTCAAAATCACAATTCTGTGACTATCGTAAGAGGCAGAATGTTGGACTCAGAAGCGATGACCGCTCTATGAAACAGGGTGCAAAGAGCTGGGAATGGGAACATGTGAATTGTAGCTCTAGCTAATATGACGCAATATCTAGAGCGGCGAGTGGGTCAAGCAATTCCAAATAGAAAAATTGGTAGTAACAACGACCAACTAAAAGATTTGCTCAGAGTTCTATCGGATATCTACCATCCAGCTTCTACATTCGCTTTGGACCTGTGGAGGACTACCAACGGAATAAAACTTGCTGATCGCTCTCCTCTGCAAATGTGTTAAGTTGGTGGCGCAAGTGCAGGAATTCATTCACTTCCCCTACCCACTTAGCGACGGCCAAGCCAGCCAGCGTTAAACCTCAGTCATTTTACAAGTGTGTTGGGACCAATTTTCTCACCTTCTGCTATCCAAACTCCAAGACAGAGCAAAGATGGCTTCCCCTTACGAAGGCATGACGCTGATCTTCGTGGCTGGCAATTACTTCGTCCAAACCAAGGACATGGACACGGCGGAGCTCGCAAAGCTCCCAAAGATGAACATCACCAAGCAACTCGCATTAATGTTCCAGGAAGCTGCCGAGGCAAATGATAGAATTCGTAATGACGGTGACGTACCCATGGTCCAATCTCTGCACTGCTTCTACTGACGTCTATACAGAGGTCCGTAATGCAGGCCCTTCTCAACCAGTACGAGCACGCAAGAGTATGTTGCCACTACCTCAACTCTTGAGGCGACTCCGCTAAAGGGTATACAGAGCACTCCATTAGGGCACCAGCCCCACGAGCTAGAACCCGCAAGAGTGTGTAGCTCATCTTTACCTTTAATCTTGTGAGGATCATACTGACGAATACACAGAGCGCGTTCGTCCAGCGCCAAGCCAACGAGACGCGTCGCCAAAAGGTGGCTTACCTCTGTCTCAACCCTTGTGTACAGAGCGTGATCGCATTTCAACGCCAGCGCCAGGCACACCTCCCACGCCATACGCTGGATTGGAGCCAGGTAGATCACCTCTTTCCCAAGTCTTGTGATGACCCTGCTAATGGGTACGCAGATGACCATCTCGAGATACTAGCTCATCAAACACTCTCGTATTATCCAGCCGGACAAAGCAGCGGTAGCTCAACACTATTCCAATCTTGGTGCTACCACTGCTAATTAATATGCAGCCAATGATGTTTCTGACGGTTGCAGTTGCTAGCTTCTATTCCGACCTATGCGTTGCTCTTGCTGATAGCATACAGTAGACCCTCAGCTCTTTGAGACCCAGAAATACCAACTTTTGCACGCGGCAGGACCCAGTCGCGGTAGCTTACCACTATTCCAACCCTTTTGCTACCCCTGCTAACATTGTGTAGGCTCCCCACCTGCTCCATACGGTTGCTTACCTCTATCTCAATCCATGCTGCTTACACTGATAGCATCCAGTTGACTATAATACCGCAATAACCACCCCGGCCCATGACGACGGTACAAATCTTCGTTTCAATGGATGCGCAAGTTTTGCTGACGAAGGTACACAGATTTAATGCAGAAAACCCTCCCCCTGCCCGCGGCAATATTCGAAGATACCAAGGGCTCACCATACGACGTCAAGTGGATGGAGGCCAACAGCATTTCTGAAACGCTGCTTCTCGATTTTACCAGCGCCCAAAAGTTCGACTACGTCTGTCGTGCGGGAGCCTTCCAAGTCGGTGACCAATTCACAATGAGATTAGTCAAGGACAGTCTCGAGATAGTCTTAGCAGCAGTAAGCACTCACTTTCCCTTGCATCTCAATCCGTCAAACATCCTTCTTACACTCCCTACAGACCCTCACGAAAAACCCCTCCTCTAAAACCCCCACGTTCAGGTTCGCACCGCACAACACGCCTGGTCTTTTAGCCGAAGTCCCCATCAAAGGCCCCAGAGAATTCGCAGCTCACATGCACGCCATGCATGGGGCGGAACACGGCAGGGCGAGCATGCCGAGGGGTGCATGGTGGGCGATTCGCCTTTGGCGCAACGAGGACTTAGGCAGCTTATTCAAGATCCGCAATGCCTTACATCTTTGGGTCGAGCAGAAGGAGATGTGGGAGCACAACCAGGGCATGAAGACTTCGGTGAAGCGAAAGCTAGACCTACCCCCTGACAAACATGGGACGTCCAGGAGGTGTACTCAAAGCATCAAGAAGCCACACAATTTGTACGGCCTGTAGGTGGGTGACAGATTCGATATGGATCGATGTCGAGACGCGTGTGTGTGAAGAGAATGTGCTGCGACGAAATTGTGCTTTAGCTCCTATTTCTTAAGCAAACAACTGTCCGTTGTCTAGATCAGATGTGTGTTATACAATCGAAGATAGGCTACAGACACAATGAGTTCAATACCAAAACACAATTCTAGAACAACAAGTGAGCTAATCAGCATTTTTGTCCTACATATGTTATGTCCCATACGCGAACCAAGCGACTAACTTGGCAAATCGACCACGCTTCCCCTACAGCAGTAAAATTCTTTATCACTATAACAAGACGTCTCATACAGTAATTACAGGCTCGTCTGAATTACACAATCAAGCCATCCGAATTCGCCAAGAGTGCACATGGCAAAAGGATTGCTAGTCAAAATGATCGCATGACGCTGCACGCATCAAAAATTCATGCTGTCTCAGTGACTGTAGCTCAAATATTTGTGACCCCAGGCGAAACTTGCTCCAAGATGGCGAAGAGCTCTTGGGTTGTTCTCTCCTGCATCTTCCTGCCCATTTCGCTGTCCACATTAGGCCCGGGACTACACGGCGCTAGGTCAGTATATGGACGGTCAACTGGTATTGAGGGTGGCAGGTCTGTTGCCCTTACCTGCGGACTTTGCAATCCATCAAGAAGGCACCATGCGTTTGCTCTCCTACGTCTGGCTGCACAGCATGGACAAGAACGCGGCTTCCAACTTCAGTCGTGCGAGTGAGTGTAGCAACCGCGAAGCTCATCATGATTCCTTGAAACCAGCCAATATCGTCTCGGAAGATATCAGTATTGCAAGCTCCAGCTGTAAGGTAGTTGATGACAAAAATTGGACTTTGCAGAGACGGGCACTTTTGCAGCGATGCTGCGAACCGCGTACATGAGGAGTACTTTGGAGACCTTCTATCTACAGCAGACGTCAGCATACATTGAGGTGTGGGAAAGGCAGTTGAAGAAAATTGGTGTTGGACCTGTGAAATCAAGCATTTTGGACTGACCTATCATCCATGTCGGCGCCCTCTTTCACTTTCATGGCGTCAAAGAGCTTTCCCGAAGCCTCCTTCTCTTTGAATTTGGCAATATAAATCAGATCCGAGCCTACAAATATCATGCGACCCTGCACTTTGTATTTGGCCGCGCTCTCTTGAAGCTTTGGCAGTACACTGAGGGCCAAGAGCACCGCACCGATGACATTGACGGTAATAGTGCTCTCCTGGTCCTCAGAAACTGTGAATTTGGTAGTCAAAATCCCCGCGTTCTGAATAACAGCATCCAAGCGGTCCAGCGACTTGACCCGCTCGGCGAAGGCCTTGATGGAGTCATAATTTGACAGGTCGACGTGCCAGACAACGATGCGTGACTTGGAGGTGCTGAGCGAGCTCGAGATGTCGGCGGCAGCAGCCTCACCTTTAGAAATGGTGCGGACTGCTAGGATGACTTTGGCGACGTTTAGGCGGACAAGATGACGAGCAGTCTCGAGACCTAGAATGCGTATCGCCTCAGCATCTTATCTTAGGAGTTTCCAAGCAGTCTTACCGAGACCAGTGTTGGCGCCCGTGACGATAATGGTTTGACCAGATAAATCCGAGGTTGGGTATGGGATTTTGACGAAGAGCTGCGAGTGGAAAAACATCGGGAGGTTGCTCATCAGCCCCATCCTGCTCTTTTTCGACGCACGGCGTCAGTGCTGGCTCAGGGAGTTGATAGTAATCGTGATCAAGGCGATAGCCTAGGTTGTTGTCTATGGTGCAAAGTGTTCATGGATTGAGGAAGGATGTAATTGAAGCCTGGTGCATCTCTTTGGTTTTGGTCTTGGTCTTGGTCTTGGACAAAGAGTGGCGTGCGGCTGGGTTACCCAGATTGTGATGTTCGAAGGATCCATCAACACTGCTGACTCCCCTCGACTCTACCGATCATCCGAATGTGCCTAGAATGCAATCTGGAATTGGTATCAGGGGTATGTACGGACTACGGAAGCACTTTGTGATCAGCCCTACCTCGCGGACCGGGACCGGGACTGACTCGGCCCGACCGAGACACGCTGCAGTCGAATAGGGCCACCCGGCCAACGCCTAATTACTTGGCAGCAGTGTACATAGCCCTGAGGTACCTAGCACTAGTAATACCAGTCCTCCCCCCCTTACCCTTAGACGTGCCAACCTGTTTTCTGCTGCGTCCCGTCGGTTGCGAATCAGCCCCCAACTAGCCTAATTAGGCCTAGGTCCAGCAGCATATAAAATCTAGCAATAGATTAGTTCCTATACCACCCAAGCCTCCATCATTTACAACACAACCGTCCTGCCCACCGTCGCACCGACTACGGTAAGTAGTGGCGAAGCTAATGGGAATTAAGTTACTTTCCATCACCCTACCTTCAGCGAGATGTGAAGGATTTAGCGAGTCAACGAGTTAGCGAGGTAGCACTTAGCAAGGGCAGTAGCAATCTAGAGTCTAGAAGGTAACATGACTAGCGATCAGCAACCAGCAACCAGCAATACAGAAAGGCTCGGCCCGCTACAATTGTGTTGGAACACACCATCACTACCTTACTTTGACCTGTGTACATGGCAGACACCCTCTCTCAGCACTCCAACAGTAATACCCCCGCCTTTTAAGCAAGCTGATCCAACACAACCACTCCCACCTCACCACACCCTCTCCACCCTCTCCGCCCATCCCACAGCCAATAAAATCCACATATCAACCCTTCGCTTCTCCTACTCCCTCTAATCGTAGCACCCAACTAAGTCAAGCTTACTTAGTTAGGTGCTACGATTAACATCCACTCCGCGCTACCAATCCTCACGCCACTCCCCCCTGATTCGTGGCATATCTCTTTATGCCAACACAGATAAGATGGGCCGCAGGATTCTTGAATTGGCTTGGGAGGTACAGAAAAGGGTATTTAATTAGATAACACTAACACTCATCCTGAAAGCTGAGGCTCAATACATCTCCCGCAAACACCCCCTCACCACCAAGTCCCCTAGCAAATCTTCAAATATCCATCCCCAGCGGCATGGAAGTCGAAACCACCCACCCAGCTGATTTTCTCATACAGCTACATGCGAAGTGAAAACTGCAGGTGGAGTTGGGAACGGTATTTTGAGAATTGAGATAGTGCGAGGCTGAGAACTATATGGAAACTGGAAACGCGGGCTGGTGTTGATGGGTGGGTGTGATGGATCTTGGTGGTTGGTTGTTAGGATTCTCATTTGGCAAGGGCGTAGCCTGGGCACTAGTAGGGAGATCGGGAAGGAAGCTAGTCGTGGGCCCGGTGGGGGCGGATTGGGGTTTGGAAGGTCGTTGCGTCCTCGGATGTTTCGGTCGGAGAGTTTTTCTTCATAGATAGGGTGGCTGGCGGTGGAGTTATTCGTAGGAGGTTGGAATCGAGCGTTGAAGAAGTTGATGGAGAGAAGTAGATGGGTAGGGAATAGTGATGGATATTTGGGTAGATGGGTTCATTTGATAGGAGATGCTTTCTGTCTGATACGGATAATGATTGATAGCGGCGAAACAACGCTCGCTGAATAGACAGTAGACATTGGCGAGCTCAAAGCTGCCTGGTATATCGCATATGAGATAAAATCAAATCGAAACAAACCATCCCAAATCAACACATAAAACTCTCCACAACCCACACACTTCTCCCCCTAATACCGGTCCATCCCTTGCAACCCCAAACCCACCGGCTCCCGTATCACACTCTCAGGACTAACCCCACCAGCCCCGTTTTTAATCGGACCTCTATACCCTGCATGCATCAAACCGCCCACATCCCTCTTTCGTTCCCTGACAAGCCACTCCAAACTCGCCGCAAAATCAATACTATTCCCCGTATCCGTTTCCGCCAACGCGCGTTTACATTTCGCCTGCTCAAAGCCCATTCCCACCAATCGTTCAACAGCGACATCGACGGGGTCGCGGACTTGAGGGCCAGCGGGCACGACGAGGGCGGAGACGAAGGTTTTGGAGGAGTCTTCTTCGCTGGGGGTGCGTGTGTGGGAGATTGTGGAGGGGAGGGAGGGCATTGGTGGTGCGGAGGCGGAATCTAGAGCGGCGAGCACGGAGGGAAATTCGGACATGGGGCGGTCTTCGCTGGGTGGAAGGGCTTTGAAGCTTGGATCACTTCGCTTGGCTCTAATCTCCGCAGCGTGGCGGGCGCAGCGCCAGCGTGCGGCGATCACGTCATCGACCGGCGCTGCGGCATTCGTGATAGGGGAGGATGGATCGAGGCGGATCGTGGGTGACTTCGGGGAAGGGGAGTGGCGCTCTGTCATCTTCTCTTGGTAGACGCGAGATACTGCTTCTCTGAGAAAGTTAGCGCGCGAGACGGTGGGGGGTGTCCAGTTTGTGTAGCCGCGGGTGCGGGCGTGGGCGAAGGTGGCGGCGGTGGGGGAGGTGGGGGATGTAACATCGAGGACTGTGGGTGGGGCGAGGGTTAGGAGGTGGTGGGTCCATTCCTCTGATACAGGTGTTAGCAGGACGTGTGGACACCATGGGGCAAAAGAAAAACGTACCAAGAACGGAATCTTCCTGCCCAACATCACCGGCTGTGATGTCTGTATTCTGGAAGATACCGAAGTCACGAGCTTCTTGGCGCTTGCCTTGGAAGCCGCGGACAAGAACACCCAGACATGTCCAGATCTCAGTCATGTCGTATAGATCCTCTGCGGAGAGACCACCAGCGTTACCTTTGCCGAACGACGGGGGTGAGCTGTAAAGAACGCTGTTGCGGTCGACGTCTTTGCCAAGATCCATCGCGTTCCTACTCTTGCGCTGTTGCTTGGCGAGTTGGCCACCTCGGAGCCAGTCCATCTGACCGATGATGTCGTCTTCGCGATTTGAACCGCAGCCGAAGACTTGGCAGAAGGTCCAGATGCGCCAGAAGGCGTCGTCGATTTGAGTTGCTCGCTGGGTTTCGCCGCCTGCAAGAGCGGTGATGGTGTCGGCGCGGAGGAAGGATTCGCAGTGGATGAGGATTACGGATTTGAGAGCGATCATGATGTACATATCGCGCATGTACTGCTGTAGATAGAGCGAAGGGGAGTAGTCGAGTTTTGGGGAAGTACCCTCGAGACCAAGGTATGGTGGGCTCATCTCGCGAAGTTCCCATGCAGCTGGAGACATACCGTAGAGTGCGTTCTTCATCAGAGGAAGTTCGTGTCGCTTGAAGGTGCGGTAGAATCCACGGCTGACAGTTGCAGTTGCGAAGAGGTCTTGCAGATTATCCAGATTCTGCAAAATGCGCAATAGGACTTTCTCGGCAGCATCAGCAGAGATCATACGCTCTACCTCTTCAGCACTCATTGACTGTGGCCTCTCCGTCGTCATTGTCAGAGTTGGAGATGGCAAACTGGCATACATGTCTGGAATCTCAGACAAGGCGATCGAGGCCAAAGAACGAGGTGGGTTTTCAGCTAGCTCCTGTCGGCCTCTTCTTTGCAGAGGATGTACATCGCTTTCATCATCAACATCCGCTGGGATCTCGATCTGAGGTTCTTGCTTCTCCTCGACCGGCGTCACCTGGATTTCAGGTGCAATCGTCTCATTCTTGGGTCCAACATCTTCGTCCTCCGAAGTAGTCGGGCTCGTCGAATGATTGCTCTGCTCCTGCAAAGGCAACTGAACACTCGCATCCGAACCACTAGACTCATGTCTAACACCCCAATTCCCAATATAATGCTGATCACTCTTGGGACTCAACAACTCCAACCTTGCTCTCACCTCCTCAAAAGCATGATCGGGGAAAATACTCGACACATCAGTTTCAGGAGTACTCGAATCCTCCCTTGACATAGTCGGGGACGAAGAGTAGTCGTCTGTCGAATTGTGAGGGGATCTGCTAGACGGGCCGGAGTTGCTCCAACTAGATTCGGCGCTTGCTTCCCGCTCCATCGCAACGCTACTTTTGGGGCTTGCTGGCTTCCCGAGCACGCGTTCCGCTTTCATGGAAGATCGACTTCGTACGGGCATTGATATGCGTCGTCGCAAGTCGTTGTCGCTGCCACTGTCGCTTGAGACTCGTGAGTGTTTAGTCTGCATCTGCATTGCGACGTGTGATGTGGCAGATTTCTTCAAGACACGCTTTCGGCCGCTGATGCTACCATCGCTCAGCTTGATTGATGACGACGATGATGGGGGTGGAGGCGCTTGTCGCGATGGGATCATGTTGTTGGGGCCACGGCTGATTTGAAGTGGGTCCTGGACAGCAACAGTATTCCGTTGCGAGCCAGGTTCCTCATTGATGGTGCCGAGGTGTGCTTCTAACTCCAGCTGCGCTTGGCTTAGTGAAGGCTCGTTTTGTATATAGAAGCGGGTAATATTCGGGCTGGTTTTGGTAAATGCCTCATCGAGAGCATCAAGATCAGCAGGGGTGTACTTCGAGCGGAGCGAAGACATGCGGGAAGGAAGTTGTGATGGCCCGTCGACCATGGAGCTACGTGAGATAGTAAGCGGTGATGGTGCCTTGCGTCGACCATTCATGCTGCCTGATCGAGAGTGGCCAGGAACGTTCAGTGGCAAGATGTCAGCCATTCCAGGCTCCGGTGGTAACGGCTTGTTCATGTCGGCTGCTAGCGAAGTGGTGCTCTTGATTCCGCGAAGCTTGGCTGCGTAGTGTGGAGTCAGTGGCATGCCATCGAAGACACCAGCGGCTGCGGGCGAGATGATCGAGAAAGCGATGCTGTGTTTTCGCTGAAGCTGGGTCGACTGTTTCTCAGGGCTGTGCTCATCGAGGCTCGACATGGAGGAGCGGCCGCTGTAGACCGATGATCTGTCATCATGATCACCAGTAGACTCTTCCGAAGAATCAGTGATGGCCGACTTCTCCGTCGATGGTAATGGAGCACTGCGAAGAGGGGGCTCGACAGGCATGTCATTGGTCATCTCCTCAAGGGACCAAGCGGAAAATGGTCTTCGCGGCTTTGGCATTTCGACGGCGGACAAGGGCGACACGATGGACATCCGTGCGGGTGCCTCGTGTGGTCGGGTTGCGGACGGAGGTGATATTTCTAAGTGCGAAACTTGTTTATGTGATCTTGCACTCGTCTTCGATCTGCTGATCTGATGAGCCAAGTGTGCGGATGATGTAGGTCGCTTCCTGGGCTTGGGCTCTGCACCTGGGATGGTAAGTTGTATCTTGGGTCGTCGATCTTTGGCGGACGGTATATCGTTGGGGTTCATGTGGAAGTTGACCTCCATCGAGTCGGCTGTCGTGGCGCTCATGTCGGAGTCTGGCCTTTGCTCTGTAGCCTGAGGTACTCTAAGCCTCTGCACTGCTGCTGGCGCAATGGGCTTTGGCTTTCCATCGAGACCAAATACCTCTGATAGGTAGTGGTTGTATGCAATTTGGCGATATGAATTCTGCATATTGGCAAGTGCTGGCTGTGAGAGCGGCTTGTCCTGCACAGCGTTCTCCTTGCCCGTCCCAATCTCTCGATGTCCACCAGTATTAAGCCTCGCGAGATCTTGTGCTTGCCTGCTTTCTTTCTCCTCTAGCGAGTCAGCTTCCATCAAGTCCAGGTGCCTCGGGGGCCTCTTGGGTGCAGCGGCAGACATGGTAGACGGCTGTGACCTCGGGGAGGCGTTGCTTTCATTCGAATTCTTCTTCCGGTGCATCATCTTAATCTTGTCAGATAGTGTTCGGGAATGTCTATGAGAAAATCCCATCTCAGGACCTTGCAGCGAGGTGACAGGTGGTCTATCAGCAGCAGCAGCCGTGCGGTGTCTTGATTTAGGGTTGCAACTCTGAGACCTCCGTAAATTGCTACTGCTGCGGTCGATCCTGTGCTGGGAAGAAGTCGAGAACATGATGCCACAGCCCGGTGCAGCCATGATGAGGACCCGTTATGCTGAGCAATGATGAGATGTTGGGGGCTGTTTGTTGGTGCAGCGATCCTCGAAATGGAAATTGGTGTGTTTCTGAATGACGGCACAGCCCCATCAGCGCAACGATTTGTCTCAGGCGGCCCAAGCTGCGCAAGGCGGCGACTTTGATCACACTCACATATAAGCAATTCAGTTGCTGTTGTAGTATTGCCTCAGGCAGTCAGCCAATCTTGTATATGTGCGGGCAATTTGTTCGAACTCCGCGTTTATACTCGGAATTAGGCTTTAAGGGCAGTGCTGCAGGAACAAATCAATGTCTGCGCAAACGCAACCAAACCAAAAAGCACAACTCGTCAACGAAAAGAACGATGAGGGTATTCAAAATAGAATGGTAAGAGAAGAGAAGAAAGATTTCGCGCAGAAGAGGACGGCAATACCTCTGCTTTTGCGCATGTCACAGCGTAGCGACGGGATCAGGTAGTAAGTCCATGGTGCGGCCAGTATCGCGCACAGCACGAACTCTACCTATGGTGTCAAGTCTTGTCGCATGGGCAGATCTGGCACCCTGCCCATATCTACCCCATTGTCCATGCTTCCGCTTGCGATCGGCGCATCACTCAGGATGAAACCGACCTAGAGAGAAGACGGTCATGTGCCTGAGACACAGTCGCAGGAAAAAGCGTTGGTGTGGATAGGTGGCCTTTCTCTGTTGCGGCACAAGGAGAGTGCCTGAAAGTTCGCAACAAGTACAGAAGAGAGAGAGACCTAATGGCACGGGGTTGGCTCTAGGCGAGAATAGGCATGGTTGGGCGATCGCCTGGGGGCGCAGATGTACCCCTTGGCCCGGGAAGACATGTAAAAGATACCTCAATCGCGGGGCAAGTGCAATGCCAATGTCTGACTCGCGATCCTCACTTTGCTGATGCTGAGATAATCCATCATCATTATGGCTGTGGAGCCTCAAGGAACGAGATCGTGAGTAATTCTCCTAGCGATCCAGTAAATGCTACGACTGCCTGGTAAGACAGAAGCCTCCATACCAATTGATTGCGACCTTGTGACAAGCAGAAATCAAATTGTGCCTATGAATGGCAATGAAGTGCGATAGAGAGGCGGGTCAGTGGTCATGGGCTGACAGCCGAAACCCTCATTGATGCGCAAGCTTCTATCGGCACAGTTCTTAAAGTTGCGATTTTGGGGCCATCGGGCCGTGTTGATTGGAGCTTCAATTGCGGCGATGGCAAAGTTGGAGTGAGCAATCCAACAAACCTCACGTGGCTATAATTCTACGAGCTTACTCTCGCTATTGCTTCGATAGGTTCCAACTGCCTACTAACCCCCACGATAAATTGTCCGACTGGCTTATAGACGTCATGGAGTGGGGTGACTGGCGTTGCGTATAGGCGCGCATTTACGGAGAAATCTTGCCTCAACTCGCGCCAATTGGCGACAGCACGCTCAAAACCACTGGATACGCTGCTCCAATCCCAGCCACTCGATACCTGCAATCCATATAGTTCCAATGCGACTTGGCGACTCAGCAGCAGCGGTGAGGCCAAAAGAATGCAGCTTACTGGATATTCAGAGCCGCAAGGTTCACCTTGTTTGCCTCAGGGTCATACGCCACAGATACTAAGACAAAACAACGGATCGTGTCCCATGTAATTTCTGAACAGTCATTATAATTCAGACGCGTGTGAGTAATCTATGCCGTGGGGGTCTTTTTCCGTCCTCGTCACCGTGGGCATTTTTCATGGATAGCCTCATGCAGGCACACACCAACCAATCCCCAAGCCAGTGTCATCTCAATACACCTTCTGTTGATCAAATAAGCCGGTGCCTCCAGCAAAAAGCTTCTGCACACACCGATGTAACACCACACGCTTCGACTTCCCGCCACTCTATCAAGCAACAGCGTTGAGCAAGATCATCACCTAGATAAGGCGTAGTTGTTGTAGATCCGAAACGCGGTTCTCATGCTCCCTCTAGTAGAAGCGGATATACCCGCCCTGGTTCGTGGTTTGCGCCGCATCGGCCCAGTTTCATGTATACCCCTGGTGCCGCCGTTAAAGTGTCGGATGTCGGAAGTACCAATGTACCTTGCTCTTGCATGCATGTATGTATGCAAGACACACGGCAGGGGTGCTATGAATAAATATTGGGTTGCACATCAGTCTCAACAACGCTGGATAATGTCTTTCGTTATAAGAATTCATCGTCGAGATGATGTTTTCGTACAATGTGCTTGAAAAGGTGAGACTTTACACGTCAATGGCAGGGGCCCCTGGAGGCATCCAACGTTGGCTTTACGGACCGACTTGTCTCAGAAATCGTTGTGATGTGCTGTGCCACGTTTGTTATATTCTAAAGAGAGAAGAGGCCAGGTCATATTATGTTAGAAGTAGGTCATTGGTTTGTGTTGCCAACTTCCGCTAGAGTGTTCGGTCTGAGTTTCGGTAGTTACTTAGATTTGTCCCTTCAACCAGGTTCCATTGACAAATAATACGGCCATTGTCTTGGCTCCCGAAAATCAAAGATTTGGAGAGTACTGCCGAAAGCTTCGATCTAGACAAGAGTCTTCGCTGCGCTATGTAATTACCATATGAATATCGGTCATGTACGGAGGCAAACGCCAAAAGTCTTGATTTGCGCTAACGAATGCCTGGTATGCCACATCGCACTAAGGCAGGCTTCAGCCCTGAATGCTTTCTGCCCCCACAGTGCCATTGCTCACCGCTGCGGGGGATTTAGGGCCAGCGAGCTGGAGAGAGCGGTGTACCATATATATAGAATATATAGGAATAACTACTATGGTCTCTGTCTTAGGAATATGGCTCCTACGCCTCGCCCTGAGGGCTAGGCGCCCCACGGTAGGGGTAAAAATCATACTCTTACTTAACGAATCTAAGCGCTCTCCCTCGCCGAAGCCGGTATAGATAGAAAATAAGCTGCTGCTCTTTCTGGCCTACATAATGCTTAGTCGGTGAAGCGACTTATAGATAAGGCTCGTAGCCGTGGTTATGATCCATTCGTTTTAACTATTTTGAAAGAGGAATACGTTAATAACGTACCGCGATATAGGAGGCCCAAAATCCTGGCTCCTAAGAAAGAGGCTGAAATCCTAGCTACTAGTAAGTTTCTCTCTACTTGGTAACTGCGGTTTACTAATAAATTAATACGAAGGATAAGAATTCGCGGGAGATACCCTTATCCTATTTAGGATTTCTGAACGGCGTCTCTTCGTTAACGATTCTTCGACTCCTACGTATCTATAAGTTCCGAAATATTAAAAGGACGGTTAAGCCTGGCTTAACGGCGGCTATAATAGAGGCCCGGTATTAATTCGCTAAAAAATATAAATACTGGACGGTAAAGGACTGGAAGAAAATGATCTGGACCGATAAGACGTTAGTCTACCTCGGTACACGCCGGGGTAGAGTTAGAATATGGCGAACAGCGCGGGAAAAGTATGATCCGACGTATATACGCCGCCGTTGGAAGGGGTTTTTAGAGTTTATATTCTAGGGGTACTTCTCGTACGATTATAAAGGTCCTTTTTATATCTGGAAGGCTGAAACTACGGCTGAAAAAAAGGCGTCGGTTACTTTCTTTACTAAACTAAATACCCGGCTCGAATCGATTAAGAAAGCTAAATAGGAATTAATAATAAAAGTAAGGCGAATAGGCCTCAGGAATCTTAGCGGCCCTAAACCTTAATAAAAATGGACCAAAAATAATAGGAAAGTTATACGTAACGGTAAAAAGGGTAGAATCGACTAGTACCGGTATTAGACGGTAATTCTAATAAAGAAGCTTATCCTATTTACTTAAGCTTATGGCCTAAATTTTATTATTCAAGAGGATAAAGCCCTAAGTTATATATTACGCCACTAAATACCAATCTTTATAAGTACCGGCGTACTTCGTCTCTTATAGTACGGTAATTCCCCCGATCTTAATACTATCGAGCCTTATTAATAGTAGATAAAGAGGCGAACGACCCGAAAAGGATACCCCCGGAATAAAAAGATCTTAGAGTAAATATAGACTCGGTACTAGGAGTAAGAGCTAATTTAGAAATAAATATAAGGGTAGATTAAACGTATATCTAGGTATATAACTAAGGTTCTTAAACTTCGTAGCGGTAATAAATACTGGGAGGGTAAAGAGGAAGGGGAATAGAGCGATATTCGACCCTATATAGTAGAGGACCGTCAGCGGTAGTACGCGAGTAGGAAAGTAGGAATCAGGCCTAGAAGTAAGGCTAGTAGTACCGATAATTATAGCGATAACGTAAGTGGCGCTGAATTAAGCGATAGTAGTATGGATAGTAAGGTAGATAAGGATGTAGAGTATTTATGGGAGGATAAGTAGTAGGATAAGCGTTTGGTAGAATGTGCATGGCATTTACTAGTAATTTACTAGTAAACGCCATGCCCGAACTACCAGGCAAATCAAGACTTTTGGCGTTTGTCTCTGTACGAGTATTGACGATCAAAGAACATGTCAATGTCCAAAGCTCGGTGAATTATCCATTTCTGGACACAAGATCCAAAACGCGTCTGACATATCGATGGATCCAGATCGTTGCGAGTCGCAAGCCTTCCTTATTCGGTTCAAATGCACTCTGGATCAATTCCATTTGCCACGTTAAAGCTTTCAACTCGACTTTCAGAATCCATCGTGATCTGAAACCTATGTCCTGTGGCGATTGTAATTTCCAGTCCATGATAAGCCGACATGGTGTTGAGTAATCATGGTTGTCGCACACTCTCAGCTTAAGAATGACCTTATGCAAAACTTGTCTTCTTTTACGATTTGATTACATTCCCGTGAGATGGTAACGGTCCCATTCAGAAACGTGACTCGACGCTAAGCCCAAAGTAGTATAGTGTTTCGAAAATTTCGAGTGTAGAACTAATTCGAAAGTTTCGAGCGTTCGATAATATCGAAGCAGCTTTTTCGACGAAATTTTCGTTCGAAATTTTCGAATTTTCTAAAGCCACGGTCCGGGACCGTTACCAGAGTTCGAAGAATTTGATTCTCTACTAAAATTTTGATTTTACTACCAAAAATGAATCTGCTTTATCGTGAGTTAGTAACGGTACGCTTGGTGGGAGGCTCGTTTCGCGAAATTCGAAATTTTCGAAGTAACTTTATCGCGAAAATCCTAAGGTACTTCGAAATTTTCGAATAACGAAATTTTCGAGGTATCTTAGAGGATTCTACGGTACTATAGTACTAAGTATATTCTATACTGCTTAAGTATATCTTATAATACTCGAAATTATCGAAGCCCTTAGGATCGACGCGATCGACGAGGGTCTAAACCGGATCCGGTAAAACGCCGAGTCCTAGTCCCGTACCGTTACCAAGTGGCATTGAAGGCCGCATTCATTCCCGTGATTCGTCTCGCTTGCCAGCACTATTCGGACTAGGGATGACTCAGTAAGCAATTTCTGCGCTTCAAGCTTCGTTTGGCTGTCGTCTCACTCGCTTCTTCGAGACGACAAGAAAATGATCCTAAATCACAGCCCGATCATCAGCTCTCTTCGATCTTGGAGTATTGTTGCTTGTCTTTTCAGCAATGGAATCAATAATGTTTTCGAAACCATTGGCTGTGGTGATCCTTCCCAACTCATCCACAACGCCAATAGATTCAGGCGTCAGGTCGCGTAAGCACAGCGCTTACAGTAAGCCCAAGTCTGTTATCTAATCATGCATGCCAACTTGACTGCCTGCGTCGATGCAATTTTCCGCCGTGCTTTTTGTGTACTATCATACTACGAAATGTATCTCTGTTCTTCTGATTCAGTCCTCACGCGATTGGCTTGTCTGGTGGTAGACTTCCATAACATTGAGCCCGAAATTGAGTCTCATTCGCTGGCATGACTACCTTTCTTGAGCTCGGGATCCGAAGCAAAGTGACATGTCGAAAGGTACTTATAGTCTCAGTCGATTGGTCTGTAGTCTGTATGACGTCGCCAAGTGCCTCTGTAGTAAATCGTGAAGAGAGATATTCATACGCCGTTAGGAAAAAGCTAGGTGGCAAACTTCCCCTTTATGTTCAATTTTCATGATAGGGTCTTTTTTGGAAATTCAATGTAGGTCTTGGTGAGGTGGTGGGACTCGAGGCTTGCGCGTTCTACAAAGATATCCAAAGTGTCATTTGGGGAGGTAGCCATTGGAGTGGTGAGTCGGTAGCGGAAAAGCGAGAACGGTCATTAGCTGCAATTAAAAAAGTCAATTTCAAAGCATAGCACGTGCAACTCTGCCATGATGCGGTTGCTGGATTAGTGGAAGCTGTTTTGCAGGCTCAAGAACAAGATCAAGAGTGAAAATGAGGGGGACATGAGCTAATGCTTAGATATAGCAATTATAATGTCCGGTACATCGCATCAGAACATGTTATTACGTGTTTCCTGCTCTTCTTTAGAGCTAGCCGATATGTCCGAAACATCGGTATCCGAACGTCCTGGTGGAATTACCGTCTCCATGCCCCTCAAAGACGAGTACTTCGAGATCGGCGACTTTGGGGATATAAATGCGGACATTGATCTATTTGCTCCCTGCAGTATGGTCTGGAGCGGTCGTGGCGTGGCGAAGCGATGGCTAAATGTCCCTATCACGGGTGAGACCTGAGGACTCTCCGAAATTGGGGTTGGTGGCAAGGACCGCTCCAGGTCTAGTGTTCTTCGCCGGTACGATGCTAAAATCTCTTTCTCGGTGTCGAAGGAGTGGATGGACGACTTGTCTAGAGTCAGGGAGCTGTGCCAAGGTGAGGAGGATATGATGGTCTCGATACAGGGAGTACCATCTGATGAGTCGATACTGGTCCAGCTTTTCCGTGAGAATTTGGTTTGAATGAAAATTGCTCCTTTTATGCCAATTTGAACCATTGGCTTTTCTTTAGAGCTGCGGTGGGTTTGCAGCTCATGAACCATCCGTGGAAGAGCCTGAGCTATTTCTGAGATGTCTTTGCCTGATCCTGAGGGCGAATGCTCGTCTTGCAGTTCGGCTCTGCCGTTGCCAGGAAGCTCTCGGTAGGGGCCACAGAGGCTGTTCTGATCGATCTCGCAGATAGAACAGATGGTCCTCTTCTTAGGATCTTCCATTCGCGTTGGAGGCATTGTGGTATGACTTTCAACCTGAAGTGGTACCTTTCGCTTGCGTCGTCGAATAAGAAAGGCAATGGCGAAACTTATGAGTAGAAAAGACATGGATGCTCCGATGCTTGCACCTATCATGGCGGCGCGGCTGATATGGCTTGATGTTCCCGTCGCTGATGGGATGGCAACAATATATTCGGGAAGGCCATCTTCGAAATTGCATTGGGAGACCGAGAAATTCGAATGCTCATAGTTGGTGATAAGATATCTGGTGAATCACATTAACGACGGGGAGAAGCAGTTTACAGTAGTCCATGGTACATACGCTTCTTGCAAGAATGTTCTACCTAATGTGTATTGAGAACCATTTTCAGCTCTCTGCAATGGGAAATATCGCGTGTCGTTCAGTACTGATGGGTACTTCGCTTTAAGGTCGAAGCTTGCGTACGGTAACACAATGTCAACTGTAGGCCCCCCCGTCTTCGAATCTCCAACGGTAAAAGTGAAGTTGGGGTTGGTCGACGAGAGGCTCTGATGTAAAGCATCATCGACCCAATACATTGCAGCGGTGTCATTCCGAACCAAACCAAAAGTACGCTCGAAAGCTTCGCATGCTTCAAGGGGAAGGTAGATGTACGGTAAAGTTGAATCAATGAAGGTGAGAATCGGTGTCGGCAGTAAAGCCGTCACAGAAGCGTTTGGGTGTGTCGTATTCGTTGTACTAACCTTTTGTAGGCCTACGACCAGATCTCGCGAGATATCCGGAGCGAGAGTCAAAGAAACATTATTAGGGACAAATCTCGAGGTATCGTAGCCGCCAAATGTCAAGCTTCCAAAGACGCCTTTCGATCCTGGAAATTGTCAGCCTCGCACTCACGATAGTGAGCTAGCGAAAACCTCGCAGCTGCGTTCATTGGCCGCTTCAATTCAATCAAATTCACAACTTCAGAACGTCTTACTTGCCAGGTATATACTCTAGCGAAGTTGAACGGCGAATTTGTTACCACTGTCCGCAAAAACGTGGCCGATGGTAGTGGTAGAGATCATCATTGCCTTGCTCACAAGAAGCAACCCACAATCGATATTGTCAAAAAGTGTAAAATTCGATTGCCAATCAACAAGATATTTCAAAGGAACCTCTAGGTTCACAAAGACTATGGAAGTACGACTGCTGCAAAATCCTCGTACTTACTGTAAGGTGCACCCGCAGTGTAAGACCAAGATAAGCTCGGTACTAGATCCTTAGCCTTCAGGTCTGATAGAAAGCTTGGATGTGGTTCCGTGAGATTGGTCAAATTGGTCCCTTGATGGCCCAGTCCAAACAATCCCATATAGTAATCATCCGTTGCAATGCCCGTCACGACTTGAGTCTCTAGCGTAGGCCCTCCGGTGGATTTGCTGAGGCCCAAAGCTACCGTATCGAATCCATAGGTTGCGTTATCGTTGTAGCCAAGATTGGCCTCCAGGCTCAACGAGTAATTGCCCAGAACGTCCCAAGATTTCGACCGTGATGCGTTGTATAGACCGCCACGAGATTGGTCGCAGGTCAAGGAGCTACTGGTGCCTGTCTCGCCTGGGGGGCATCCTTGGGGGGTAACAACCCATGTCGCCTGTCCAGCAGTCGATGGGAGAACGCGGACAACCTGCTCTGGGTTGCCGACCCGCAGGGCGAAGCTAGACCATGAGCCATCGTCACCGTCCCTTAACGGTCGTCAATGAGAATCCTTGCCCAGATGGTGATTTACGATGAGGACGTACCAATATTGTGACGGAGGCCAAGAAATAGGCGCCGGCATTTTCATAAGGCTGAAGTGCCGACTCGCCGAGATTCCCTCTTCACTGCTCACGAAACGACATCAACAGCATCTATCAGATCAGAAGAACGCTGGAAGTGCTCATGATAAGTGAATAGCTTCTCGAGAAGGACAGAAGAGGTGTGCCAAAGTTTCACCAATGCTTCTTGAATCTTCTTCCCCCTGCCGCCGGACAGGTTCCTACCGCCGGCCCCCAAGTCTGTATTGATTGTCCAGCACCGCCCACAATCCCGCCGCGCTGCAGTTTTGTTTCATGTTCACTCCTGCTGCAAGCGCTCGTGAGGCACCATACCTCGTATCGCTCCACACCCCCAGCCTCTTGATAATTGATAGGCTCGCATACGTCCTTCTCATGCCGTTATTCCAGATAATTTGGCAGCTCCAGGCATATCAAATTTAGGACGTCAAAAGACAAATCTCCGTTCACCTGCATCGTTGTTTCAAATATCATCGTCGGCGCCTGCAAAATCCATGAACATGTTAATGAGAAAACCGAGAGGCCGGTACAGCCCCTCCGAGCAGCCTCAGTCTACTGTGCCACCTACCAGCACAAGTTTTTGCAGCTACAGATGTGTCTCTGGTTCGGGCTGCTATGGCCTAGAAAACTGTGACAAATCCTAGAGATTGGTCCGCAGCTTCATCCCGGTAGACAGTTTGAAACGTTATCTCTCTACCACATCCACTCAGAGCTCCTTGAGCAGCTTGACGTTCCCGATTGACAAAAAGGGCATGCAGGGGGCCATTGAGGCGTTATCAGCCTTGTACACTTGTACAAGACCCCACCACCTTGTTTCAAAATCAAGAGTGTGGAGAGATGTCTTCATCGTCTGTACCCATACATCTGTCTTCGCATGATACTCGTCTCTTACAGATGCCTACACAGAGTCCTTATTAATTTAACATACTCCGGAACATAAGCTGGATGGAAGATCCGGTGGGCTTTTGCAGCGTTCATCTACCATGAATCAGCCTGCAATGACGGAGACGAGTAGCCTTCGAAGCTTGCGTCATTTATTAGGGTCATATCCGTTCGATGTTCAGCACATCATCATCCTTTCTCATTTCATTTGTTTCAAAAAACTCGTCGCCAATGTTGTATCTTCAAAATGCTTGGTGAACATGTTTATAGTCGTCCCTGCCCGTCCAGATTCAACTTTCTGTAGATGTTGTAGTAATGCATCTTAGAGGCCCATTATACCATCAGATCAAACTTAGCCATGGCTATACAGCTTCTTACATCCATCGTTCTCGCCTACATCTTTGCCGCACTGTGCCCTACTGCACATTCGCGAAATGTACCGGACATTCGGATGATCGAAGTCTTCACTCCTATCAGCAAAGCCCCAGCAGCGATCACGGCTCCCCCAGCCACAAATGGGACACCTTCGAGCTGCGTGCCCTACCAGTGCAACATCTTTTACCAAGTGAGTAGATCACTCGTGCCTTCATAATTACCCGTATGCTAAGTAAGCACAGTATGTGTCGGTATATTATTGGCCCCAATCAGACGCGAATTCAGACTGCCTGTCAACAATATCCGATTCCCCCCAACCCATCTTCTCCCTCTGGTTTGACGAACATGTATCCTCTCCTCTCATCCTATCACGTATGTATATCGCAGACTAACAGCCTCGCCAGCCCGTCGCCAAGCATCTACGTCGTCTTCCCCTCCATCAGCGCCAATGACGGCTGCAACCAGGTCGGCCCCACCTTCGCCAACATCGCCACTTCCTTCGACCCCAGCCAACTCTCCACCGTCCGTCCCGACGGCTCCTCCCAACTCTTCAACTTCGCCGACCTGCCTTGCCCACCACCAGGCGTGCAGTGGGACGAGGGACCGATGCATGCGCCTTTGCTTGCTCCGCCACCCTTTCTATTTGGTTTGGATCCAGCTTTCAGTACGTGCATTCCGGGTGCGAGTCAAGGGGTGGATCCGCCGATGGCGCTGCCTACTGCCGGTGATGTTTCAGGGCCTGGGGCGCCCGGTGCTCCGCATCCTCATGTGACACATAGGAGGGCGCTGGCGCTTAAGAGGGTAGAGGCGTGGGCGCCTGTGAGGACAGCTCCGCCCTAGTTAATTTTAAGTCTTTTATTTTGGCAGATATCGTGATTTCCCTTACTGTCGACAAGCCTTTTGTTCTTTTGATAGAACCAGTAGGGGACTGCGAGGCTGTATACTATACTTCTAATTCCTCTCTTGCGATGTTTGCGCGTTGAGAAAGTGATATTGCCAGTTACATATTTCCGGTCGTCGCTGCTGGAAAAAATTGTGAAATACAAGTATCGCGGTACAATTGAACTCGCCAAGCTCAAAGCCATGTGTGTCACCTGTGTTCCATCGACGGGCGACGTATTCATATTGGGACTCATAATCCGGTTAATGACCATTGTTTTGTCTAGACACAATCAAAGTAAGAGCTTTCATGCATACATAGTTGTCTTATGTTAAAACCTTGAACTCTATCAAGTTCAGTGTGAGATCTTCTCATAGACAGTCGACTGGTAACGTCCTTGCTAGTAAGCACCTTAACTCAACTGACGGCCACTGACGCGACAATGCTCAGCTGGAGTACCGAAGACAAAAACTCAAGGTTCTATGACTATGTTACTATCTCTTGTTTTAACCATTCAGCTTTTCGGTGAGAATTTGATTTGACCCAAAATCCAGCTCTTCTTCCCAATCTGGATCGTTGGGAGTGTTGAAGATGGAAGGATAGGGGGCTACCCAGCTTTAGTCACAACTTTCACGTGTGATAAGCACCACTGATAGGACCGTGCAGCTAAGACAGGAGTCACCATGACTTTGGATTACTTGGATCTAGATGTTCCTATCGGAAGTAAGATCTATCTATATAATACTACAATGAAATCTGTTCCCGGAATCTGCTCTAATTGTGCCATGACATATAGAAAGCTTGTAGAAGGAGTGTGGATGATGTCAAAATAGTAGTGACCATTCATAGAAGTCACCATCTTACCTGACTATATCCATCCATTTATGACCAAACACCCCATAACCCCATGAAGTGATCACATATTTACCAGCGAAAATGCTTGTTGCCTTTCCACGAGCATGGACATGAACACGAGGAGTCCTCGGATAGACCACGTCTGGTCTTATTGGCAGGACGGACGAGTAGGAAGCTAATAGAGTTTTGAAGTCATTGATAGTCCTGGCCATACTGCTAGCTTTGGCATTTAGACTTGAATTATCCTGGGTATTCATGGCCGTGGAAAACATAAGGCTTTCACTCCGCCAGCGACTCTGCTGTAGCTGAAAACCTAGGCAATTATTAGTTCCATCCTTTTTCCACGAGTCAGACATAGCTCGCAGTGCAGTCAGACGGCTCTTATACTATACTTAGACGGCTTTCATGCAGTCAGACTGACCTTACGCTACCCAGACAGACTAGGCTGCCTTCTAGACGCTCCTGCATATCTTTGGTTCCTCCGCAACTTTCCTCTTAGGACTCGGGACGCAAAAAAGATAGGGCTTCCTAAATGGAGGTACCTGATTTGTATGAGGTCCCTCCTAAGATCTACGTACCTCATAGTCGCCAATGTGGCTGCCACCCCCGTCGGCCCAATTACACAAATGGGCGGGAAAACGGCCGAATACTAGGGCCTCTGATTACCCTCTCTCAATTACATAGACGCGTTCTCACCATCACGCAATTTCTTTCTGATTAGGCGGGCGTTTGGGGGGCTTCTAGAGGCTGAAGCCTCCTGAAATGGCGAACATTCACGGAGGATCAAAAAATGCCATGACCTCCGCCGAATTTGGCAGGCGATGACTCAGAGGATTCATTGGCCCAGAGAAGTTCGACCGAGATTGCAGAGCCTTCATCGATCCCTTCCATTCACTATAGTTATATTGTCCTGCGTCTTTTTTTCATCCGGAAGTTTAGCACGCACCAACCGTCATTCGAGTCGCATACGACACCCAATTCATTTCTATCCCTATGTTAGCAAAGGCTCCCTGAAGGATTTCAAGAGATGTGGAATATTTGGGAGGAAATATTAGCATGTTTTCTGAATTTTGGACTGGATTTGACGATTATGCAGATTGTTTACTACGACTCGTACATCAGCCAGCGAATTCGTGTTTTCGGCTGAAATCAAGATCTCTGGACATTGTTTGCTGGCATTCTGGTGGCAAATTTTTCGACAGAGATCATCGAAGAGGAGCTTTGCAGTATTCGCTTTGAAGAGGAGAACTGCATTTTCCAATTCCCAACTTCCATATGCTTCGATCTCCTAGCAGATCGGGCTTTTCATTGCTTCGCTCTGGGGTCTTTGCGACAGTAAGTCAAACCAAATGGGTCTGCATTGACATGGGTGGGGCTCGCAGAGCTTTGGCAAATGTTCATGGTCGTAAAACCGAGCAACTTATGGCAGTTGTAGTACTTGTAGACTTGAGTGCACCAAAATGTGCTACAATACGCAGGCTTTGGCTGTTGGAGCCCCACAGCTTTGATGACGGATGACGGGAAATCATAGACAAGGTTATACTGTTTACCTTCGTAGCTTTGAGAGAAGATTCGATCAACGTTGCGAGCCTCCACAATTAGGCCATCGATGATCGGTGCGTGATGACTTCTCTAGACTTCTCTTGATGATTCTTGATGACTCTTGAGATGGAGAGGCTTGGTATTGGGTGCAATTGGCCCGTCTTTGCTTGCAAGAATATATTTGGGATATGAGTCTCCCTGAGCTGGGTTCATCAGTTGTCTTCAATTCTAGTAGAGGAACAAATCGGGTAGTTTTCCGCAAAAGCTCGCGGTTCAGAGCATGCTTTCGGTAAGCTTCCTCAGGGTCAAAGACGAGATAATGTTTGCACTGTAGGAGTTACCTCAGTGGACTCGCCCCCTGCATTCATGCTCCGGTCCAACTACGCAGGACCACTCATAATGATGTGCCCCCTTCTCTCCCCTCCCCGGATCCTCCCCCTCCAACCCCCACTGATCACAGCTATGCGCCCTAAAAAATTCCATCTCAGCCTCCATAAACTGCGTCGGTAGCCCCCTTCCGCCCACATACTTCAGATACTCCAAGCTAGCACTCAAACTCAGCGCAAGCGCATTCCACTCCATCGCCTTCGTCACAACCTGAAGGAGCTGGTAATTCTTATGCAATTCGGCGCATACTTCGTCGATGAGTTTGAGATTCATGATTGGGGTTCCTGTGGAGAAAGAAAGTATGGGCTCGAGCATGTCGGCGATGTAGTTGGAGCAGATTATACAGCCGGCGCGCCATATTTTGAGGCGCGTTCATAGGTTGACATTCCAAATTTCGCCTTTCGAGGCGCTGGCGATGAGTTCGAAACCTTGGCAAAAGGCGTAGAGAATAGATGCGTAGACGGCTCTGCGGAGGGTTTCGATGAAGGCTTCTTTGTTCTCAACGGACACCTTCTAGAGGCTGGATACCTTGAGCCTCTCTGTGACTCGAACACGTTGACTGCGGTCGCCGCTTGCTACGCGGAAGAATTGGCTTGCGGCGATTGTTAGTGCGGAAACTTGCCTGTCTGCGGCTTCCATTACCGACCAGAAGAAAGTACCTTCGGTGTTGTCGTCGTCTTGCGCAACTTTGTCTAGGACGTCGTTGAGAACATAGCCTTCGGTTCCTGTGCCTTGGCCTCTGCCGCCGCCTTCGGGCGTCTTTTTTCGCTCTCAAATTTCGGCGCCAACTTCGAGGAGGTGGGCATCTCGGAAATCGCATTCTACGTTCAGCGTTCGAAGATTTTGCCGATTTCGTTGTTTGGCAGGTCGAGTGATTTGTGGAGCATGCCCCAGGCTTCGCAAATTGTGGAGAGGAGGCGGCTTTCGATGCCGTTGTGTAGCATCTGAGACCATCAGTCAGTCTTATATTTGTACATTTTCAACTACATACCTTACCTTTACATGATGTCCAGCACCTCGTGGTCCCATGTTCGCCACACAAGGATTCCCCTTCGCACTTTTCGCAGCAAACCTCTCCAGCAACGGCAACACTTCGTCAACAGCTCTCTTCGAGCCACCAGGTGACATCGAAGGCCCTCGTCTAGCGGACTGATACCCCCCAGAGACCCCCATACCGATCCACACCCATTGGCCCAAGCTCCTTCTGCCTCCTCTCAATATTTCGAATAATGCGAGATTGCCTCCATCAAGAATGCTATCCCCCTTCTTCAGCCTATCTTTGATCTGGCCAAGCACTGGATGGCCATGCGTGACGGAAAAGATGAATTAGTTTCCTTTTTGACCCTTTGAGGCTTTATGTAAATTCGTGCACATCGTGGAAACCATTGATGGTGGCTTTCATGTCTTTCTCGCTCTTTGACATTTCCACTGCTTGATCTACTTGCTTCGTCCTCACATCCCACAAGGACACATGGAGGCCTTGTTCAGCGAAATCAAAAGCCATTGATGTGCCCACATTTCATACGCCGATAATGCCGATTCGCTTGAATTTACTGATTGAGCCGGCCATGATGAATATGTTCTCATGGTTTGACCAGTTTCTGTTGGTAGCTGAAGATGAATGGTAGACTGGTATACTCCATTGATTGTTTTGGATTACATCATGCGGATAAGATGGATAGAAAATTGGAGTTGACGACGGAGACAAGGATAAATGTATCAGAGGACCTACAATACCCATATCATTGAAATAATTGTAGCATTTTGGGCATCTCCAATGATCACTGTTGCCAGACAGTATGGGCTGCATACGGCAGCAGTGCCGGGCTTTTGATGGCTCGATATCTGCAATGGATAAGAAATATGGCAGTAGCCACCCTCAGATTGTTATGAAGAGTCTATGAAAAGACATGGGAAGGTCAGTGTTTGGCCTCATAGGGAGAACTTATACATGATCCAATCCCAGGTCAGGTTGGGTTGAGACGGAAAGCCTTTAGGGGCGAGCTCCAGGGGTGTGGTACGCTAGCCTATCCGCTAGCGGGGGCCAGGAACCGTCAAACCCTAAATTTGTATAAGAAAGCGTCAGAGAACTTCACAATATCGCAACGGCAATCGCGCCCCTCATGTAGTATTTACAGAGACGATTTTCCTCAACATGACACACATTCCAGACACGTTACGACGATGACACGACAGGATGAGCTGGCAAGTAGCCGAGAAGGCCTGCTACGCTATGGAGAAGACACGCCAACACGCGACTCGTTCGACAACTACAGCTCCTCCTCCGAGCTAGACCTCCACGAACTTGAGCCATTGGAAGACACCACCTCTCCGAGACCAAGAGGAGGATGGTCACCGAAGAAGAAGAAGAAGTCCAAGAAGGGCAAAGAGAAGGAGGGTCCACAACCAATCAAGCCCAAGAGAAGAGGAGGATGGTGCCGCACCAGAAACTGTGTAATTGTGGGGACGATCTTGACTGGTGGTCTTCTAACACTACTGCCAATGGCTTTCTGGTTGGTTCCCGGCAAGGGTAGCGGGATCACGTCTCCACCAGTTTATCCCTCGCCAAAAGGTGGAACGCTGTCGCAATGGGAGCAGAGTTACGAGAAAGCCGCGGCAATGGTTGGGAAAATGTCCTTGATCGAGAAGGTCAATATCACGACCGGGACGGGTTGGGCACAAGATCTTTGTGTAGGAAATACCGCACCAGCTTACAATGTTGGCTTCCCTCCCCTCTGCTTGCAGGATGGACCTTTGGGGATACGATTCGCGGATCATGCAACAGCTTGGCCAGCCGGTATCACGGTTGGGGCTACGTGGAACAAAGACCTGATGTACAAAAGAGGTAGGGGACTAGGGCTAGAACATCGTCTGAAGGGGGTGAATGTCTGGTTGGGACCATCGATGGGTCCTCTCGGCCGTATGCCAGGTGGTGGAAGGAACTGGGAAGGATTTGGTCCAGACCCAGTACTCCAAGGCATTGCCGCCGCCCTCACGATCAAGGGTGTCCAAGATGAAGGCGTTATAGCTACAGCTAAACACTACATCGCCAACGAGCAGGAGCACTTTCGTCAGGCCTGGGAATGGATTCTTCCCAATGCCATCTCATCCAACATCGATGATCGAACGATGCATGAGATCTATCTCTGGCCATTCGCCGATAGTGTCAGAGCGGGTGTTGGAAGCGTTATGTGCAGCTATAATATGGTCAACAACTCCTACGCTTGCGGTAATAGCAAGCTTATGAATGGCATCCTGAAAGACGAGCTGGGCTTCCAAGGCTTTGTGCAGTCAGATTGGTTGGCTCAAAGAAGTGGAGTTGCAAGCTCATTGGCAGGACTGGATATGACTATGCCTGGCGATGGCTTGGTTTGGCAGGATGGAAATTCTTTGTGGGGATCGAAGCTGACGGAGGGTGTGCTAAACGGCTCGGTACCTATGGACAGAGTCAACGACATGGCTACTCGGGTCGTGGCAGCCTGGTACCAGTTTGGCCAAGATGATCAGGCCAAATGGCCAGCGCTGCCTAAGGGAGGGCCAAATTTTTCATCTTTTTCGAAGAACAAAGTGGACAAGATTCACCCCTACAGCGATGATGACACCACAGCAGTTGTCAACCATTTCAAAGATGTCCAAGGAGAAGGGGACCGTTTCCATGGGAGGCTAGCACAGCAGATCGCCGCTGAAGGTACTGTATTGGTCAAGAACGTCGATAATATACTGCCTCTTGACCCTAAGGGCGGCCTTGTGCCTAGAAATCTTCGCAGGGATGGCAAGTACAGAGTCGGAGTCTTCGGTGAAGATGCAGGATCCAATCCTGAAGGAAACAATATTTGCCCCGACAGAAGCTGTAACGTAGGTACATTAGCGTCTGGCTGGGGCAGCGGCGCTGTGGATTTTCCATTTCTCGTCCCACCGGTTGAGGCATTGGAGTCAACGTTCGATCTCACCGCCGTAGAGATTACAAAAAGCTTGACAAACGATCTGTCTACCAATTGGCCGGACGTGCATGGCCAACAAGATCTTTGCCTTGTTCTCATTAACTCTGATGCTGGTGAAGGCTACCTTTCCTGGAATGGCGTTACAGACAGAACAGATCTCCATCCACAAAAGGACGGCGATACGCTTGTCAAGAGGGTCCAGGACAACTGCGCGCAAACAATCGTGGTCGTCCATGCCGTTGGCCCCGTCATCCTTGAGCGCTGGATCGAGCTTCCCAATATCAAAGCCGTCCTTCTCGCCAACCTTCCTGGCGAAGAAAGTGGCAACGCCCTAGCTGATGTTCTCTTCGGCCGTGTCGACGCAAGCGGCCGCCTGCCGTACACCGTTGGCAAATCTTTGAAGGACTACGGTCCAGGCGGCCAGGTAATGACCAAGCCCAACGGCCCATCGCCCCAGCAAAACTTCGACGAAGGCCTTTTCATTGACTACCGCTACTTCGACAAACACAATATTAAACCGCGCTACGAATTCGGCTTCGGCCTCTCATACACCACCTTCACAATCTCCAAGCTGAACATCACAACCCTGAAACCGAAATCACCCTTGCCATCTCCACGCTTAGACCAAAGCCTCATGCCACCTGCTTACCCAACCACCATCCCTGACCCCTCATCCGCCGTCTTCCCCGCTGGGCTCCGCAGGCTCAAGGGCCGAATCTACCCCTACCTCAACAGCGCCGCAATCAGAGAAGACACCTCTCATTACCCAGACGGCTGGGACAATCACTCCCACCTGTCACCAGCCGGCGGCGGCGAGGGCGGCAATCCATCGCTCTACGACGAACATGCGCTTGTTGCTGTGAGTGTGACAAACACCGGAATACGCCCGGGCAAACAGGTGGTACAAGTGTACGTCTCCTTCCACGAAACCACTGATGTCTCCACGGGGAAGATGATCGATTTTCCGGTCAGGGTACTGAGGGGATTTGAGAAGGTCGAGCTGAGGGCTGGGGATACGAAGACGGTGGAGACTCGCCTGACGAGGAAGGATTTGAGTTATTGGAGTGTCGGGAGGCAGAATTGGGTTATGCCCGACGGGGAGGTTACGGTAAGCGTAGGGAGTAGTTCGAGGGATTTGCCTCTGAGTGGCGTATATTGAGTGGGCGGGATGAGATTGGATCGGATACGGATGTTTTGCTTGTATTTCTATGGTTTGCTTCTTATCGGCATAGCGTGGGTAGGTCTGTGGTTGAGTGGGGACTTTTTTGGGATTGGCCAACTGTTGGTATGAAAAGCAAATCGGGCGCCTCGGGATCATCAACAAGCGGCATACGTGATGGTTCATCATTCAGACTTGGAAGAAGAAAAATAGCAGCTTTAATGATCGAAGTGTGGGTGTCTCGGTCATACATTTGTCTTTTGGCTTCCAAATCAGCAGTAGCCTGCTCTGATGTTCTGCTTTTGACTCGTCTTCGATCTCGTGTTTCTTTTGATTCAATCATTATCTACTGATGCCGTTTCACTACCCCTTTCATATGCAGCCGGCCTGGCTGATACTCGGTATTCTTCAATGGAGGGTGGCAGTACTACCTTCCTCCGTGTCTGGAGCATTCGTGATATCTTCGAGAGCGATATTGCCATCTTGGACCACGATCCCCGATTCAGCCACTGAGGGGAAATCTTCATTGAGGGGTGACATAATTAGCGACGCGAGTTGTCGGGAAATCAATGAAAACGTACAATTCTCCGCTTGACGCTCTGCAAGTCGATGACCGAGCCATGTTGTCAGCCATAGCGCAAGCGCTCCAAGGATCGAGGCGATACAGCCGAAGACTATGGTGCCGATGTCACTGGGACTCCAGCCTGACTGGGTAGGGAGATGGTAAGAAGTAGGGGTCGAAGTGGTGGCCGCGGCGCTGGTGGCGGGTACGGATCGATACGTGCTCGTAACGTCAACGTTTTGGAAAGAGCTGCTAGGTTTCACGGTTGAGCTTGCTGAGGGAATGCTAATCAAAGAAGTGGTGGGAATGGTATTATGGACTTCCGTAGAGAATGGCAAGGTGAGGGCAATACTAGTGAGGACTAAGAATATGACGATTGGAGGGAACATGTTGGAAAGACGATTTGGGGGCTATAGATATTCCAAGAATTGGAGATGGATATGGCGGACTATGGAAGAGAAGCGAGAATATGGGAGCTGGTCGAACTTTATAATTCGTCTACTACCAGACCGCACGATTGGGGTAGTGCTGGGGGTAAAACGCTGCCTATGGAGTAGACAGGCTTTGGCAAAATCAGCAATTGGAAGAAAACTAGTTCTTTAAACATGTTGAGAGATTAGGCAGTATAGGCGAAAGCACGAAAGCGCCCGTTCTACATGCTAGTTGGCCATAGGGTTGATGAGGGATATGGAGGTATGAAAGCGACCACGATTATGATCCCTTAGCGCCGTGTGGCTTGCGCTAGGCTGGCTCAGGTATGCAGGGATGAGAGAGCTAGTTAAAACTGGTTTTAAACTGGTTTTATATCAATATTCCAGCCTCGTATCTATGCCATTGTTCGGCGCATCTCTCACATTCTACCCTGACATGTCATGCTTTGAAATGCGTGCACTCGCATCGCCATTGCTTCTTCTTTTCGCAATCCTCGAGTACTCCCAGTTGATTCCACCACGTTCTCGTTGCTTGGTAGTCCTATCAAGCATCTAAACGCCTAGATTCGCCATTGAGCACTCATATTGATTCAATTGCGAGGCATCATTGTTCGACTCTTGTCCGACATTTTAAGCAATGCCCTGCTCAAGTAATGGACATTCCCACGAATGGGGAAGGACTGGGGTACTCTCCATCGACAAATGCGAATCTCTTTGCGGTTTCTGCGACTCGAAGAAAGAATACAAGCCAGCTTCTGCCCTTCGTAAAGTAAGAGACCAGCTGCCCCATGTTGCTTTCCGAATTTAACGAGTCTATTAGCACGTTGGTATCCACATCCGCAATGAGGAAATGAGCTTGGTGCTGGCGCAAAGTCGGGGCGGACGGCCAAAGCTGTAAGACTCAAGATTGGCTACAACGTGAGACGCTTAGTATCCCCAGAGAAACAATTGCACCTGTTGCTTCTACAGTCGTCAGCTCTAGACGCTCATCGTCTCCTCGTTCAATACGGTAAGTCAGAGGTCAACATAGGGTTTCGCAGCCACTCAACAGAGCAGGCTATACCGATCCCGTTCCATTCTGGCAGATGTGCACCGATCGCTTTCTCCTCCGGCCGTTGAACTACCCGAAAACCTAAATCGTTGTTGGAGATGCGTGATTTACAATCTGAGGGTGAGTCGCTGGGCACTCCGAGCCCAACGCTTGGCTTTTTGTCGGAAGATCCAGTCTCGTCTTGCTCAGGCAGAGCCGAATGGAATACCCGCTGACGCTGAATAGTGCTATGGTGTTGCTCCGTGTTCTCCATGCGAAGAAGGAGGCTCTCAACATATCTGCAGCACTATGCGCCTGGAGTCAAGGATCTCGCTCCTCTATGGTCTGAAATTTCCCGATAGAGGGTCTCACGGGGAATACTGACGGTCATTGTCAGAGCGTATGCAGTTTCCTGAGCAGCTACGGTATGATCACCAATGTGATCGATCGATAAACACAGCCTTCATCATCGATTTCTTTAAAATAGCAAACGCATTGGGAAGTGTTGGTGTACTACAATCGGGGGGCAACCCTGCCAACGCGGTTCATATACTACATCACGTCCTTCCACAGGGGACGAATGACGACTTTTATCATCGTATAGCGCGAATTCTAGAAGCGGCGGCTCATTTACGCTCAACTAGCCTCACCCAGGTTCGCTTCCGCCATATGAACTCAATTGTCCGTTGCTAATAACTTGCTAGGTCAGCTCAACTACAAAGGGGCTCGAATGCTTAGCCTATGCAATGCAGATTCTTACATCTGTCGATACTTTGTTGGCAACACTTCGGACCAGGGGAATAATGCAAGCGGAGACAGCTTTTCAGGACATTTGCTTCCCCCTGACTCTATTCAGAGCCAATCTCAGAAGATTTCTTTCGGATTTACACTATACCATGCTTTCGACGCGTGGAGAACCCCCAGGCCTGGACTTACTGCATGTGTTCTACGGTACTCTGATCCTCTTGCTTATCAGGGCCACCCTAAAAGCTACCTTTAGCTGTAGCCTACCTGGCTACAGCGTCTCTTGGCATCATGTCATTCCCGACACCACCTTTGAAATAGGCACAGCCTGTGTATTATATCAGCCTATGTTGCTTGTCTTAGAGGCCTCTGGACTGACTTTCGGCGAATGCTTGGAAGAACTAGCTCCCGAGGTACTTGTACCCGACTTCCAAAACAGGCGCTACAGGCCACATTATGAGAAAGCGGCCGCATTGGCGGACATTCAAAGTCCCATGAACGCCCCCTTGTCAGCACATCTCACGTTCTTCTTCGAGCAATTCTGCAGTTCTCAGGGAGGATAGAATGGCTCGAGTTTGGGTTCCGTAGCTCCAGATGAGGTTGAAGGCTCAGGGGTTAGTCTAGCAAATCATCCAGAAGTATAGTACCACTCTCCCATCTCGAATTCCACCAGGATAGTTTAGAGGACTATTGATACTTCCTCACAAAAGCCACTACCTTCACGATCAACGGCATATGTGGAAGATTGGGAATACTTCAGCGACTCAGAACCATGAGCACGTGAATGAATACATTTTCGCAATATTGGCGACTCAAATTATTGTGTCAGGCAGTCAAGCCTGCACACAGGACTTAGAGTCCTGTATCTAACAAAAAGAGGTCCGCTGTCCTTCCCCCTCTGCACTTGATTCTTTGTCTGTAATATAGTAGTACCATTTGCTTCTATGTATGAGAACACAAATATGCGTACGAATCCAGTACTTGACACGTAAGTTGGGCTTAGAGCAAGAAGTGATCCAACAAGAATTTCGAAATTCAACAATTTAAAGAAGCATTAGGTGGATCTCTCGCTGACTTCGGATCCAATTCAAATAACATTCCCCAATATGTCAAAACACAATTGATGATTCTGCTCGCTACATCGACTGGTCTGGTTCAGTCTCTATACGCGATTTGACTTGAGTTGCATTCTCTTATGATCGGTTAATGTTCCCGGTCCAATTCGAATTGAGCGCCTCAAAACGGTTCACTTGGAGGTAACAGATTAGGTTTCTCCTTACTCACCGATCCATGGTTCGGTACCATATCCGAGACATTGGAGTCCTGGAGAGTGGACTCGTCATCAATTAGGGAATTATCGGAGTAAATCCTTCCACGCTCAGGGCGGCACCTCTGATATAGACTGTTGAAATGGCTCATGCTTTGCTGGCATGGGCTCCTATAGTACGCAGAGCCGAAGAGAATTGGAGCTTGCGGAAATCTAAATGAGCGAGAGGACGACCTTTTACCAACCTACAAGTACAAATCGATACGGAAGTATCCCCTCAGATCTCCTCATCTCTTCCACCGTTTTCATTTACTCATCCTCGGATGGGAGAAAACAAGTACAATCTCATTACAGAAAAAACGCAACACCATCAAGCTATCCCTCAATATCCGTAAGATCCCCACCACCACCCCCGCTCCTACTCCCCGACGCTACACACCCCGAATCATCAGGCCCACAGTCTGGCGTACACTTACAGCTCTTTTTGCACAACTTACCATTCGAATCCTTGCGCACGTCGGCGTTGACTACTTTACAGTTATTTTCGCAGCTAGCACTGTTACAAGGCGTGATGGGGCTGCGGTCCGAATATTTAGGGCCGTTGTTGAAGCCCCAGCAAGAGAGATCCCCAGTGAGTTTGTTGTTTAGGAGACAATCGTTGCTGAAGCCTTGGCGGACTCCGAGGATGGAGTAGCCGCACGGGTAGATGGGTGTAGCGGCGAGGGTAAGGAGGAGGGTGACGAGGGTGACGAGGGTCGGAGAGATGCATTTTTGGATAGGTTTGGTTGGTATGTATGTTGATGGGGCTGAGGGTTATCGATGAAGTAGATATTTTGTGTAGAAAGATCGATGGCTTGGGGAAGATGAGTGAAGGTTGGTTGAATGATCGGAAACGTTGGAGGATATCTACGTCCTGAACAAATCGCTGGCACCCTCCTGTTTTCTCTTCTTGCCTTGGAATGCGTCCTACATCTTTATTGTCGGATACATTTTGAGGTATATCTCAAGACATATGACGTAGATCCGTGGGACATCTTTCATCATTTCAGCCAGTCCGTCAGACCTCGCGATGGGCCGCCTACAATTTCGCAACACAACGTGCTGAGATTTCTGCTCTGATTCGTGATCTTCAACTGTAGATGTAGAGGGTACTATACATGTAACACCAGGTATTCCTCAATGCTCAGCATACGCGTGATGAACGATGAAGCAATCACCGACAACGGTATAATCCTTCTAGGGAACGAGCCTGTTTTCTCACTTCGGTCATTGCAAGCTAGCGTCGTCACGTATGAGCTTAGTAAGGATTCTGAGGCTTAGTGACGGTTTATAAGCACAATTTGATACTCTTGAAATACAGATCGCGTTTTTGATACTCCTCTTACTAGCTCCAGATACCCTTCATCATCCTCATTCGAGACTTCAAGTGAAAAATTTGAGGTCCAATATATAGGGTCATGCTAGCGTTCGTGGGCACACGACTATGCTTCGAGTATCGGCGTTGTGTCCACATCACTAAACTTGCAATATACCCGCGCTGTGCCTGTCTGTCTCCGATATATTGCATCTGACGATGTTGGAGTTTTACGACTGTTGCTGCGTCTTGCTTGCTGAGCGCCAATCCCGAAGCAAAATGCACAAGCTTCAAGGAACAACATGTAAAAGAACGACGTCGTCCTCGACATCGAGCATCATCAGTCGCTCCTCGCTTCTCCAGCAGAACAAGTCTCCCACTTTAGTCTTTGTAAAAGCATCACACGCACAAGTCCAACTCAAACCATACAATTATGAAGGTCTTCACCTTCGCTCTCAGCACTCTATCAGCCTCCAGCTTCGCTATAGCAGCTCCAGCAACAGGTGCACACAAAGCCGCCCTCGAAGCCCGTCATGCACAATTGCTGGAAGCTCGCCAAGACCTCGTTTTCTCCATCATGGAAATGGCAACCGGCATCTTCATTGACATCATAGGCGAAGCTATCGGAGGCGATCTGCTCGCCGACGTTGCAAACGCAATAGCTGCTGCATTCAACCCTTCTGGCGCTAACGCCCCGTATGAGGACCCATACAGTTGTATCATCGAGTTTCATACGCAGAGTAGGTAAATTCCTTTTCCACCTTTGACATAGGCAGCATCAGTGTGCTAACAGAGACCCCGACAGGAAACTTGTTACGCCAAAACCACCCCGGCCTCCTCCTCCTCCGGCAATAGCAGCACCGACACCGACACCCACGACAATAACTGGAACGTCTGCCCCCAGTCCAACCCCGGCATCGGCGACTACAGCATCCAATCCACGGCGACAGATACTGTTGCCTGGCATGACGGCCCCGCGATCAGCGGTACCACAAAGTGCGTAGCGCAAGGCCTCCGTGACCTGCAATTGGTATTTTATAGGACTAGGTATACTCTAGTGATTGATACCTAGAAGGCGCATGATGACAACTTTGGCGGGTACTCGAATGAGTATGCGGGACTTTGTCACGAGGGGGGAATAATGAGGTTTTGGAACAATTCAGCAAGCATAGAGATTGATTGGGGGACACGAGTGCGATTCCGTGATGGAATTAGGCTAGTTTGCCGGAATCCTAATGCTACCTAAATGTTACACTCTAGTGAGCTTTGAAAATCGTATGGGCAGAGTTGCGTTGGGTTTTGACCAGACAGATTGGACTTATAGCGTAGAGTAGGCCAATCCGGGGTAGGATAGAGAAATCTGTGCATCAAAATATGCCCTCTTGGCATCAGTGTTGGCAACATCAACAATCTTGAAGCTAGTATTTCCATATTTCCTCTGCAACCTTCCAAGCGATAAGGTCCCACCTTTTGCATTGAACTTTGAGTCTAGAAATTGACTCTTTGATGCGATGAAGAGCCGCACAGGTCCAATGTCGTACGTTCCGAAAGCACTGAAAGCACACTTTGGGTAGTTTTTCGACCAGCTGGAAAGTTTACTCAATGCAAAGTCAGGTCGAAGTTGTGTAGTTTTGTTGAGAAGTTGAGGTACGTAGCCACACTTAAGTAGAATTCGACGGCGATGAGCCAATTGTTCCCTGGCTTTGCAGGTCTGATGCCTAGCGAGTTGAGAAATAGCGGTAGCTTTAGAGCAGAGATTCATTGAAAAGCCAGCGATGATGAGCTGTAGAGCCATCACTTCATGCCTTTCATGAGTATAGTAATTGCAGGAAGCGGTAAGTATAAAGCGGACATATTGCAAATCATTGGCGAGTTTGAGATGCGGAATTCTCGTGTAATACGTCTCACGAGCAACCAAGGTGCAACTCGCAGGAGCCATGGAGCACATATGTGTCAGTCATGCGGTAATGATGAGCTGCACAACGCGCGCTTCGTAAGTTTTTCAGTGGAGAAAACGTATGGTTGCTAGTCAATCAGCAAGATAGTCGTCATCAATCCATGGTAACAACTCATCAAATGCTAAGATTCATCGATGCATGTGCCCAAATCCAACCCACATGGCCAATTAACAATCTCATCCAGATGGTATCCCTCATTTGCTTCCGCCAAGATATCCACCGCTCAATGTCTCAGTCCAGCCCTTCTCCTCTTTCTTCTGCTGATTGATCTTCTGCAGCTCCTTGGGATCCAAGGGACCGGTATCACCACGCTCGGCTCGGTTCATGCCCTCTTTACTCGTGAAATCGCCAACACCGCCTAGAACGCCGCCGCTAGAGAGGGTGCCGCCTACGCCCTCCGCAAGACCGCCTTGGATGGCGTTGATGTTCTTGTCGCCGGTTACATCTGTGGACATTTTGTCTTGAGTTTCAAGTTAGTACTGGGAATGCACATGATCGTGATATAGAATTTTGGGTAAGACACACCCTTGACTGTGTAGCTAGTCTTGTTCTCGCCCCAGTGACCAAGCACTTTGTCTTCGATCCAGGGCATGTAGGATGTGTAGTACTCATTGTACTTCTTCTTAGTCCAGTCTGTCATGTTTGCGGTTGAGCTGCTGGTAAGGCTTCTAAGATTCGAATACGTTTAGAGTTCAAAGGATAGTGTTTGTGTTCGTATGTTCGTAGACTGACGAAGGGAGCCTAAGATTGTATGTTGACAAGGAGAGGAATGATGCGTGGAATAACCATCAGACTAGCTTGGCAGGTGACGTAGTGCACGCGAGCCAGAATCTTGTTTGCACGCGGCTGATCTAGAACGTGGCTTGCACGTGACTTAGATCTCCTTGTCGCGTTCAACACCTCAACTGTGATGCTGCTCATGTTGACATAAACCTATTTTGAGATATCGACTCATGTCTGTATGAGACCATTGTCCATGCTTATGATTACAGGTTCGGTACTGAGAAATATATACCAAGTTATTCACGCAGAACGTGGCAAAAGACGTATCCTAGCAATGAATCGCCATCCGAGATTGAACAATTGCTTCACGTCGCCTTGCCAGCTCTTGGTAGCGACAGGAAGATCACACGGAGTGATACTTGAAAGTAATTTACAGGCTCACCAAAACTTCGTACGATTCCAATCTGCTATCATTTCATCCTGGGGAAAACGCATGAAAACGATAAGACGATGCCGTAAGTAAGACTGCCAAAACCAGAGAGCTTGAGTTTCCACTTTATGTCCTTGAGGGGGAAAGTCCCGCACGATTGACTTGACGGTTGTTTAGCTATGTAGCATATGGTCAAATGCTTGGCAAGACTTTGGCAAGTTGAGATGTATTCGTCGCCCGGTTTGATGGCAAATACCATGGTGCAATAGCTCAAGAGCTAGTGCAAGTTCAATTCCCAGTACAAGTCCAACTTACAGTGCGAGTCTTGCGCCATATCAGTCTACCACAGCTTCTGCAATAACATTGGAAACAACTCTGTCACCAAACGCCAGTACTGGAATAGCAGCCTTTGAGTGTCTGTCTGCCAACTCATCCGCCTATGTCACAGGTCCCGAAAATCGGCGACATAGATTGGTCGGGAGGAACCAGCGCAGCTTCAAGCAATGGTCAAATCCAGGACATCGATACTCAGGCAGGTTGTAGCTCTATTGAGAGTTTACAGTCAACAAAATTGTCAAGTCATAGACCGCATATACGATGAATATTTGCATTGGCGACTGCTATCAATACAATCTTGGCAACAATAAACCCTCTTGTGCAGGCGTAATATACAACGCGAATTTGACAAGTTCGGTTGCTGGAGGAAACGGTAATTGCTTCCTGGAAAGCGCTGTAGACACGATGATCAGAGCGGTGTTTTGGTTGAGAGCGCTGCACTTGAGAGCTCGAAGTCATCGATGGTGGTATAAATGTTCGTGGGCGTTACGATTAAGCTACCTATGCATACAGAATTGCAGCTAAAACTACAAGCCAGCAGTGCGAGATCAGAGCATGGTAACAGGCTAGTCACCTAAGTTGGTCCACATTTACATTGTTCTGGAAAATTCATTCTCAGTACATTGGTATTGCTAGCGAGCTACCATGTAGTGCCTCGCCCTTCCTCAATGGGCTTTATTTTATGGCTCTGTGCTAGTACTCAACATGTCTGCTGCTTTGTTCCGAACTTTGCTCAATCGCTCATTGAAGCAAAACCCATGAAAGTAATCCATGCGGGCGATTACGTCTCTAAGGTCCGTTGTTCGACTCTGATCAATGTTTCATTATTGTGGAGATCAAGCGATGAACGACCTTAAACCATGCCGTCATCAAATTGATGCCACCAGAGCTTCGCACAAAAGACCTAAAAGTAACTATTAAATTTTCTTGGGGCGCATAGGCGCCGCTTCTCACTCATCTCATACAACGGGTTGGTACCAAACCACCAGATCAGCACCGCGCGTAGCACGCTTCCAGAAACGTCGCCACACCATTCGAGGCGTAACAGTCGCAAAGAGCAAAAGTACCGTTAAAAGGTAGTCTGTCGGAATCGGCATGAAAGTCAAGCTCCCTTGGATACAAGCACTCCGAACGAAATTAACAAATCGACCCATAAAGGCCAAATAATGGAATATGACTGAAAATTGAGATGCCAGGTTCGGACGATTCAGGATGCGATACGGTCGAGTAGTGAATTGCAGTATAAGGATACGGCACCAGGTATGAAATCCAGAGGCTGTACGGTGGTGAAGATAACACGTTTGAGCAGTATCGTGCGAGGTATCGATCAATCGTTGTTGGTCCCAGGCTTGCTTGGGAGGAGCAGGAGGGCGCGCGAGTCTGAACGGTATTTGGAAGACTTTGGCTGTTTTATCTGTCTCTCGGACGGCTGGCTCATGTAGATCGACCTCGTTCACGATCACTTTCTCTAAGCCCGGCAAGAACACCGGAATGGGAGCTGTCAGGTACCAAATGGTGCCGTAATTCCAAGGTACACTTTCAGTGAAGGTGAAAGTAATCCGCAACGTATGGAGCTACCAAGTCACGAAGACCGTCCAGAGAACAGAGCTGATTGCTCTTAAGATGCAGTGTGCGTATTCTGAATAGTAAGACTGGGGCCGGGACACGCCTAGCCTTGAAGTCTTGTCCGGATGCTTGGGATCGTCGCGCCAGGACTTGCAGATCTTTTGAACCTCCACAGTGACCCCGCTATGAATTGATGGGGCAAGAGCGAGTATTTCAGGCCAGGAATGCCACCAGAAGTCAAGTCTGGACAGCGGCCCAGGCGACTTTATTGTAGACTGTTGGCGCCGCGTCAAGCGTCGTGGCGGCAACGGCGCTGATAAATGCAGGCTATAGTGTCAAAAAATTGGGTGACTGGCAACATTCGCTTTTTTTTGCTACGACAAGTTGTTCAGCATACATTCGACGATGCGGTGTACCATCGTTTTCGTCCCCGGATGGCTGGCATTGTAGTAAGAGACACATGCTTCTCGCAGCGCTTGTGTAGTCCTATTAAGACTGATATGGGTGATGTTGAAGTATGCACTCGTGTATCCGATAAAGTTATTGTGAATTGGGGCCATGTTTGAGAAAATTGATTGTCGTTTGAGATTGAGCGTAGGCCACCTCTAACCAATTCCAATGCACAGCTTTTGTTACCAGCGGTGACCTTGATTCAGTGACAAGTCGGAGTTCAGGCACTCAGACTGCAAGTCGTTGCTTTGTGTTTCAGCATTTAGATTTGGCGCTCATATATTGGGGGAATGTCCGGCTCCTGCCTCATGTACATCGCCAATTACTACATCTGTATCTCTCTAGGATGTCTCGATACACCGAGACGCCCGCATGGTCTAAAAAGTCTCCATAGTCTCTAATTCGCAAGGTGCTGTTAGCGTTGACTGTTGAGCCGACCCGCGCGAACGATATTTATCAGTCCCCAAGACGGTAGCACTTATCCATCACATATATAATGTGCGAGAGAATCAAAAGCCGGAATCCTCCTGTTCTACCCCTAGATTTGATGGGTCAACGCCCAAAGGAAATGTCCTGGAGATCTCCGCACAACTACCTCGCATAGTAAATGAAAGAGGACGCCGACAGCGAAGGCAATGATAACGAATTTAATTACTAGATAATCCCAGAATCAAACTCGAAACAAAGACGGATCCATGGCTATTCAACGCATGCGAGAACTCAACACCAGCTACAATGGCAATCCCGACTTGGAGCATTTCTCGCATTTCTTCGCACAAATGCACGCGAAATGCGCCAGGTGCATCTGTCGGTGCTGGAATTGTGCCATCAGTTGCTTCGATCCATGCCAAGAACAAGTTTCGCACTTGATCATGAGCGAGTGGTGGATGAGTGAGGAGGACCACAATAAGTCGAGCGCTGGAGGCAACGTGGTCGCGGAACTATGAGCCGAGAAATCCTAGGTCCAATGTTGCTCTTAGTACACTCTACTCACAGGAGCATAGACATCGGAATGTTGAAGCTCTGCCAACTTTACTATTTAGTAATCAAGTCTAATCTTGAGCATTGATAGACCCCAATCACACAGCTCTCGAGTGCGTGGTCTTACGCAACCCAAGCACCAGGCATTCGAGAACGTTCATAATTGCCTTGAGATCGTGCCACTTTAACAGCTTTCTCCCTCAAACGCCTCTCAGCACGTCGTCCAGCACGCTTATTACTTTGATCCCAGTCCTCGTATGTGCTCTCCCGCTCATCTGGTGCTTTAGCATCTGACCACTCTGGGTAGGTAAAAGGCCAGTCATCTTCCCACGGCTCCTTGTACAATGCCCAATCGCGAACGAAGATGTCCATATATTTTAGCTCCTGCCGCACTAAGAAGGCGGGAGATCTTGGGTCGATCCACCAGTCCCACGAAATGCTTGGAGTATGACCTAGCTCGAGAATAAGCTCGCGAGGAACATCATAACCTGCATTGACTGTTGACGGGTATGTCAATTGCTGTTGTCTAGTATGCAAGGCCATCTCCTCCTTGAGATAAGCGAGGATGTCGTAGCCTTCGCTAGAGAGCATTTGCAACCAGTCATTCGCGGCTTGGCTGCCTTCAAAAGGCGTTTCTGTCCATGTAAATAGCTCGTCCAGTGGTGTGGGGGGTTCCGATATCCTGCAAGGATAGTGCGACGTAAACATGGTTATAAGATTTTCGTCACAATGTCTGCGCGGTACAATGGCATGTACGTCAACTCCATTACGTAGCAGCCTTCTGATAAAATCTTCCCAAGTCGTTAAACCTTCACCATATGCACGGAGCCCTGTTGCAAGAGCAGGGAAAGATTCAGTGTCTTGATCTGTCTGGAGTATCTCGTACCGAGCCGCGTCGAGTGACAGCATAAGATCGGCACCCTCCGGTGGCCCAATGTAGCTGGAGAAAAAGTCAGAAACGTCAGATGTGGAAACGTCGTCTTGTGCTTTGGCCAGAATTCTTAAAGTGTCTACAATCTGTTCTGTCGATTTGGCCATCAGCTTTGGGCCGTTCCCTGGAAGTCCTGGTTGATGTAAAGCTTTGGAACCTAAATCGCGGGTCAGCACTACTCTCTTTAATTGGAGATCGAGGCATAGATGAGATTGAACAGCTCATATCGGGCACGCGTCCCAAAGCACCGTCGGCTAATATGGCCTGCGAACCAATCGAGTCGCACCAGCGATGGAAACACCCTTTCAAAGGCATCCACCGGACAAGAATTTGACCACAAATCATGTCTGGTGACGCATCTGGGTAATTCTTGGGCAAGCTTTCGCAAACTCAGGCTCTCACACTACCATTTGTGGTAGAGACTGGGGCAAGATAGAGCAACACTGGATCTGAAGCCTACATACCACGGTCTGTCGTCTGATCAGGGTCGACTCCCAGTTGGAGCAGCAGAGAGCATAACTCTGTCTGACTTGTTGATCCAGCGTAATGCAATAGTGTCAATCCATACTGGTCCACCACAAATGGCGATATGCTATGATTACTAAAAGCGATCTGTAGTCCTTGTAAATCACCTTCCCTGCACATCATGAAGGGCCGCGAGTAAGCTTTCATCGTAGGATAGACGTTCAGGGTTCTTGAGATTCGACTGAGACTATTGATGTAGCGCATCTCGAAGGCCTTACTCAGGAAAGATGGAGCAACAACGATCTTAATTTCCTCTGCGATAGCTTTCTTGCTGATAGCTCGTGATCTTGGGAATCTGGCGAGGAATCTTGAGTTTCTCTGGACTCTCACATTGCCAAATAAGCCACGATAAGCCAGCGACGATGTCTCTCTAGAACTTGTATTGGTATCTCGTTTCGAAGCATCATTGCGAATTCTCTCCAGTGACTGATTTTCCAAGATCATTCTGGACGAGGCCGAAAGGGCGGATGTGGCCTGAATTTGATGGAATCTGGTCACAATTCAGCATAAAACCATAGCGTAGACGATGACTATAAGTACTGAAGATGAGTTGAGTTTATAGAGATAGACAACTGCAGCGCCATCATATCCTAATATAGCTGACCTCTCAGCTCGACGATTTCTTCCTTCTTGAAAACAGTCTTCAAGGTAGCCCAGGCTTTCTGGAAGCTGTAGTTGCGATCGACATATCGTTTCAGCTGATGAACCAGCTTTTCGAGCTTGATGATCCTCTTCTCGCAATTCCGGAGTGCGCTCGCAATGGACACGAATGAGCCGGGCAGACCCAAGATTAAGCTTTGTTGTTGAACAAGGTCTTTCACATGCTCCAAAGTACCACGAAGTTGGTCCAAGACCTGTACAAGTCTAGTGATTTCGTCTGGTGCATTGTGGACACTTCGCAGAAACTCGATGACCTCGCGAATGGTGCCTACTAATTGAACGCCCAAAGACACCACTGCAAAAACGGCTGAGACTCCGTCCATTATAAACTTCAGAGAAGATGAGATAGCTGCTAGACCTCAAAAACCAATAATGGAGACCAAGCGTGCCCTTCTAATCATCTTCCCAGCGTTCAGAGCGACGCGCGGCATCAGGGCTGGAGCATCAACAGAATTCTTCGCATTAGACCATTACCGATGGAGCCAGTGACTGCGAACAATCGCAGTCAGTCAAGATTACGTGGAGTGAAAATCATCCAGCTCATACCAGTTCATTGCTCGGAGCAGGGCCAAATTGAAAGTCCTTGGACGCCAGCACAGCCAGAATATACCGGACTTGAGCACCAGACAGGGTTTCGAAGTCTGTTCCTCAATGACTGAAATTCTGAATGTAGCTCAGCTAAAGCTTTCGATAGATCGAGTCGCCGCTCTTCTGCGTGTGTGTTCTATGATACTCAGCGAGTCAGGCGCGTGAGGCTCAATAACCTGGTATCCGGACCGCAAATCCGAGCTAGGTGCCGGGAATTGGCTCCTTAAATCCGGCAGTCGCTGGTGACGTTTTGACCTCCCCCCACCATTGGTTTGAATATTTGTGGGTGAAAGGGATGACCTCAATTGTCTCTGGACTCGAATAAATGATCACAAGCTCCTAATTCTCGCAAGAACATTATTAATCAAAACCTTCTTCTTCACTAAAACCCTCCCAATAGTAATCAGATATAGATCCACCCTCACAATGCAAGCACAACAAGGACACAGCCAGGTACACCCCCCCTCTCCATCCACATCTCCAACCTCGATCCGGCCTCAACTGACACCTTCCAGGCCTGCTGCAACGTCCCCCCAGCCGTCTCCAAAGGCTACTCCCCCAAAGGCAAATACCTCAGCCTCAACGGCATGCAATGCTACACCACCGGGCCCCCGTCCGCCACAAGCGCAATCTTCATAATCTACGACATCTTCGGCTTCTCCGACCAAGCGATCCAAGGCGCTGATATCCTCGCCCATGCCGATGCAGCCAGCGGCCACCAATACCAAGTCTTCATGCCCGATTTCTTCCTCGGAAAGCCACTGCCGCAATCAGGCTTTCCACCAGACACAGAGGAGAAGCAGAAGAAACTCGGAGAGTTCTTTGGCGGGCCGGCGAAGTCAGACGACAACGCCAAGAAGGTGCCCGAGCTCATAAAAGAAATCGAGAAACAGTGCTCTGGCATCAAGAAATGGGGCAGCTTAGGCATGTGCTGGGCTGGAAAAATCGTCTCCTTGACCGCTCAAAGCGGCACGAATTTCAGCGCCGCCGCTGAGGTTCACCCCGCCATGCTCGACCCCGCGGACGCGAAGGGTATTAAAATCCCGCTCTGCATGCTTGCATCGGGCGACGAAGATGTCGAAGCCGTCAAGCAATTCGAAGCGGGGTTGAGTGCACCGAAGCATGTTGAGACCTTCAACGACCAGATTCACGGCTGGATGGCTGCACGTGGTGATCTTGAGAACGAGAAGGTCAAGAAAGAGTATGAACGCGGATACCAGGTGCTCTTGGATTTCTACCACAAGCATTTGTAGATTTGTGTTGAGTGGGAAGTGTGGGTTCTTGGGATGGAAGAAAGCGCTGACGGGTATACTAGGAACGATATTGGAAGTGCGAGGGTGAGGATATAGGGTGGCATAAGTGACAAAAAGTATCTCTCTATGCCTTCACGAGCGATGAAATATGTACCTAAATAACGAGAGCAAACACACTTCCCGAACAACGACGGCTCACAATCTTGGAGATTTTACCATTAGTGACATTCCCTAGCTTTGGTCCCCACCCGTAGTCTGGCACATTGAACGCAACATTCTACGCACGTAAAGCAGAAATGGCGAAATTTCAAGTCTAAATTAAGTAACGAAGAGCAAAAAAAACAAGAGCTTCGTAAGCAACAGGAGTATGTATTTGCCAAAAAGCCTCACTCTTCATCAACACCTAATATCAACACCTCAGCTACAACTAAAATCTGGTCCAAAATCTGGTCCAAAATCCACGTACACAGATTTTCATCAGCCCAAAAATGTGCCGCTAGGTGTAACGAACACAAATCTATCCATCAAGAATATATAAGCCAAGTACTCTCGTTTACCTCTATCATGAGATGATACTAAACTCTTTCTACCTTACACAACACTAAAATGAAGTCAAAGCAATACATCTAGATCTGCTTCTCGCCTAGGACTAGGCTTAAGGAGCGATAACTATATAAAAGAATAACCAGATTAGTGAATAAAAGGGCAACTCCCACCCTCAATATCCTCCTAATACTCATCACCTAGCTCGGATAACGCGTCTACTATGAATCAAACCCACACCCGAAGCGCGGCTTTCGTCGGAATTTGAGGATAGGGTTGAGCGATGTGATGGAGGAAGTTCATGCGGAGTAGTCAGGATGTATATCTCGCATTCAATGGCTGTCAGTATCGAACACTCTATGCAATATTCTTGACCCATCTTCGACTCGTCAATTAAACAGAATGAGCAATCGTTCCGTCATCAAATGCCAAAATTGTGCAAACATGCATGCAAAATTCTTCAATTTCATTGATCTATCTGCAACGCTTTCGAGACCACATGCATGGCTTTTGTGCACTAAATACCACTTCAAGGTGCAAGCAAAATCTCAATAATTCCCTCTTCATCATCGTCCTGCTTCTACGAAACATCTACCTCGTAGTGTAGCCACCATCAATCACGATATCCGCGCCAGTAGTGTAGCTGCTAGCGTCCGAAGCCAGATAGACGTATGCACCCTTCAACTCCTTCGCCTTAGCGTCACGGCCCAACGGGATCATTGACTTCCACAGATCCTGCACCTTCTGGTCGACGAAATCGGAGAGACCTGTGTCGATGTAGCCGGGTGAGACACAGTTGACACGTGCGAAGTCCCTCCACTCATTCGCCAAGCTCTTCGTCAAATGGATGCATCCAGCCTTCGCAACATTGTAGCTCGTCTGCTCCTGAGGGAAATTTGCAATGTGGCCGGACATGGATGCAGTGATGACGAGAGACCCAGTCTTGCGCTCGCGGAAGTGGTGGCCGACGGCTTTGGCGCAGTGGAAAGTACCAGTCAGATCAGTGTCAATGACTTCTTTCCATGCCTCGACGGTGGAGTCCAAGATACCACTGTCGGCCGTCTTGCCGGCGTTGGCGATGAAGACGTCGATTTTGCCAAAGTCTTTGACCACGTCTGCGACGAATTGCTCGACGTTGTTCCAGTCGCCGACCTAACATTAACACTCCAGTTAGCCTCACTATCACCCTCACTCCTCACTCTCACTCTCAGACCTGCCCCACTCATGGGTAGAGAAGAGACTTACCTGGCATTTGTATGCCTTGGACTTAATGCCATACTTCTCAGCCAAATCCTTCGCATTGTCCTCACCACCCTTTGCACGGCTGGCGTAGGAGATAGCGACATCGGCGCCCATCTCGGCGCAGCCGCGAGCGGCCTCGATCCCGATACCTGTGGGGCCGGAGGCACCGGTTACGACAACGACTTTGCCCTTGAGGGAGAAGAGGTCGTGGAGGGAGTCGGCCTTGGGGACTTCGATAGGCATGATGGCGGATGTGGGGGGTTCTGCCTAGGTAGTGATGGTATTGTGAGTGGTCAATCGACTGTGTGTCAATTGATGTTTGGAGGGTGGTATGAGGTGGTCGTGATATGAAGAAGACTGAGAAAATCGTCAATTGAGATTATTTTGTAGTGAGGAGTATTGAGATATTTTTGTTGGAGGGGCCGAGGGGGCTCTCGGAATGGTGGGGTAGATTTCTGCGGGATAAATCCTTTGTCAGGTTGACGAATAGGCGTGAACGTTATATTCAAAGATGCTAGGCATGACAGCGTCTAGATGTCGAATCACTTCACTGTACAGTTGCTGCAAGATCTGGATTGAATTTCTTCTTCGAATCGGCCAGAGGTCCGCCGCGGGGTGAAATTGAAGATGCAAATTGCCATGCTTGGCAAAAATTTGTGTGAAGACATACCAATGGACGTTGATGTGTGCAACTTGCCCTAAATGGTCACACACTCATGGTAGAATGAAGCTGCAGTTGATGCACAATTATGGCTTACTACCCCAAGATTGCAAGCGAACTACAGCGGGGTATCTCAACGATCGAATTTGTACAGGCTAAGCAACAACAGAAACAGTAAAAGCCAAAAAGGCCTGAGCCATCCATCTTCGTAGCTCCTTACCGTCTTCAGACCGTCTCGATATACCTCTTAACCTCCCTACAATACCTTGTTAGCAGGCTCAATTTGATTCATGTCTTCTACTCACCAATCAGTGACAGCCTCATCCCACAAACGAATCTCATGCTCCCTTGTTCCACCAAAATGTTCCACGAATTCATTCCCAAATACTTCCCGCGCCACGCTCTCTTTTCTCATGAATGTGACAGTAGCTTCCTTGAGTGATTTGGCCAATCTCACCCCCTTATCCGCAGCACCGCCAACATCCTGCCCCTTACCAAGGGGCGGCACTTTGATATCCATCTTGTTTACTACGCCTTTCCAACCAAGCGCAAGAATGGCTGCAAGCACGAGGAAAGGGTTCGCATCTGCGCCTGCTACTCGGACCTCGAACCTCGTTGCCTTGGGACTAGCAGTAGGTGGAGCGATGAGCCGTATCGAAGCAGCACGATGTTCGAGACCCCAGGATACAGTGACTGGTGCCCAGAAGTTCTCAATAAGTCTTTTGTAAGAGTTGACGGTAGGCGCAACCATTGGCATGACATCTGGCAAGCCGTCGAGCAAGCCAGCTAAGAAATGCCGACCCATATCTGAGAGGTGGGCGAGATCAGGGTATGGAGGATTGGGGTCCTTTTCCCCACGATAGAAAAGATTTTTGCCGGACTTGTCGACGATCGAGACGTGCATATGGCCAGAGTTGCCTGGGAGCCCTTGGCGTGGTTTGGCCATGAAACAGGGTGTTATGCCGAATTTGCTGCCAACGGATTTTACCACGTATCTGGACGTCGTGCGTCAGCAAGAAAGCTGACGGCAGATAGTATTGAGACATCCTTACTTGAATAGACCAGCCTTATCAGCCATCTGCTTGATCTCACCAAATTCGAGAGCCTGCCACACATGAGCCAGGGTCATCTATATTGAACAGAGAGCCTATCGTACCGCCTCGAAGACGCCTGGTCCGCTCTCTGTATGCCATCCCTCGATACCACACCGGAACTTCTCGCAAACATCATATATACCGTAGTAGTAGTCTTGGTTGTGTACCGGTCGCGTTAAGCTGTAGCCGAACATGCCTTCTGTAAGTGGAGGAAGAGCGTTGACTGGGTTCTCTTGTAGGAAGCGTGCGGTAGAGGAGGAGTTGCGCTCGCGGTTTGGAATATTAGGGTCGACTGGAGCTCGGAATTGGAAGAATTCGTACTCGGCTTATGGATTTGTCGTCAGTAAGCCGATGCATGGACTTACTTCACCAAGACGGCCTAGAGGCCACCAAAGCTGCCTTATCTTCATGTGGCGAGGAGCTCACCTCCAGCCATAGCGCCCATTCCCTGCTTCTCCAGCCGATCCACAGCAGTCTTAAGCAACCCCCTCGGACACGCGCTGAGAGGCCCCCCAGTATCCGGATCCATAAAGCTGACGAGAAAAAATGGTACGTCATCCTCCCACGGTATCCTCCTAAAGCTACTCAAATCCGGCACCGCGATTACATCCCTGTACCCATTTTCTGCGTTGCTTATCTTCAACTCTTTGAAGTACGTCTGATCATGCATATCCCAGCCGAAGATGACAGAACAGAAACCAAACCCATCTTTTGCTATGCCCAGGAATTTCTTCTTAGACATCAGCTTCCCGCGAAGCATACCATCGATATCGACGCCTGCGACTTTGACTTTCGTATCATACTTGAGGAATTCATCAAGGGACTCGAGTGTGACTTCTCGCTGCTTGGAGCTTGCTTTTTCATTTGGCATTGAGAGGCTCGACAATTATATTGGACTTCTTTAGAAAGGCAATGGAGCAGTTCCTGTGACGGTAGCTTGAGCTAGGAATGGAACGTATTGTTGTACGGCCATGGCGCGTCGACCAATGGAGATAATCGGGGAGAGCTTGCTGCGCCAAGATCTGGGGAAATCGACGCTACTAGCCGTGTGCCGTTCGGAATTGTACGTCCCCTCATAAATATGATGATACAGATTCACGACGAGCTGGGCCTAGCGTAAATAAATTGGTCTGACGAGCGATAGCAGTGGCTGGTTGTCTACAGAATCTTTCGAGAGTTACTGTACCTTCTTCACGGACAAGAGCAAGGCCTGACGCCAAGAAGCAGCGAATTTTGAAACCTAGGAACCGCTCAGACTCGCAAACAACGATTTTCTACATCTCGCGCATGTCACTTAGCAGCCTATTAGAACGACTCGCAGTTGTGACTGCTTCAGACCCCAAAACACGGCAATCCTCCGTGCAGAGGAGTCATATTTTCGTCAGTGATATGCTCAAGCTGAATTGAATTCACAAATTTTGAAAGCGCTCTTGTCCGTCTAACACGACGATCGTTGCTGGCATTAACACTAGTATCGCAAACCAAAATGCTCTAAGCAAAGCTTTTCTCCTCTTCTACACACCCCTCATCATCGCGAGCAACTCTTCTGAGTGCGAAACGTTTAGCAGCTATGTCTACTCAATACGACGATATTCAAGCCCCGTACGACTACATCCGCAAAAAATCCATCGCCATCATCGAGCACGAAAACGTCCGAGATACTGTTGCACCCTTCATAAAAAACGCACGCGTCCTTGAGCTCGCCTGCGGATCAGGCTTCTATACGTATGACTTCCTCAAATGGGGCGCGAGCGCCGTAGTTGGGGTGGACATCTCGCCAGCAATGATCGAGGAGGGCCGTCGACAAGGCGGCCCAGTTGCTAGCTCTCCTTCGAGCACCAATGGAACCATCGACTTTGCTCTAGCTGACTGTTCGAAACCAACCTCTTACGCTGGTGGGCCCTTTGACCTCGTCTTTGGCGCCTGGCTGCTCAATTATGCGCCCGATCGCGCTGGTCTCGTTGACATGTACCGTAATATCGCTCTGAACCTCAAGGATGGCGGGCACTTTGTCAGTGTCACGGTTCCGCCGGCTCAGGATCCGACGGCTTCTGTCAAGGCTGAGCTCAGTGCCCGTCCCCCACCAGAGGGATCGGGTGGCTTGGTTTATTACCATATCAAGGATGTGGAGGATGGAATATATTTCCATGTGCACGGCGATACGGAGGTCGGGGACGTGGATTTTGATTGCTATCATTTGAGAAAGGACGTTTATGAGGCTGCTGCGAGAGAGGCTGGGTTGAAGGGGGAGTTCAAGTGGGGTGTCACAAGTGTGCCGGAGAGGTATCTGAAGGGCGAGGGGGCCGGGGGTGCCAGCATGAAGGAGTTGGAGAGCTATAAATCGATACCGAATTACGGATTATTGGTCATTGCTAAATAGACGATGGTCATGGAGGGACTCGAGCGTGGACTTCCTGCTTCTTGGGATATGCAGTCTCGTCTGGCATTGGATAGTTTGAAGGGTATGTTGGGCTACATTAGCAAATTGAAGAGGTCTAGTCATCCCTTCTGGAAATTTGTAGATTTAGAGCTTGTAGTGAACTGTCCGAAATTGGGTCGACAAGATATAGGAAAATTAACGCTGGCAGCCTGTCAAGCCCTGCAAACCCCAGTCCCTGAGTGGATTTCAGACACATTTCACAATACTTGAGCTGTAATACTTGTGTTGGCCATTCTGGATCGGCACAGACTTTTTGCCCCGGATCCATGCGAAGACGTTGCAAAATTTGCGTGTTTGCTTCCTTCTGTCCATCAGCCTTGTCTATGAGCCCACGCAGGCATACCGTCAGGATTAGTGGCAGTCATAACTAGTGCAGAGTCTGAACCCACTTAGTATGAGAAGATTATCGTTGTTGCCCTATCTTTCGGCTAAGGCAGGGCAGACGATGACTCAAAAAACGGTGTTTGCTGCGTGGATGCCAATGGAACTGGTCAGAAACATCGGGCGAAGTAACCAGGCCGATGCAAATCCGCGAGCTTGCGTTGATGATTATCAGGGAGAAGCAGCTACCCTACAAGTGGTGAGGCCTTTTTATGTCGTCGTGGAGCTGTGAATGAGTCCTCGATGTTTCCAGATCCCGATTGGCTAATCAGCCATGCTCCCGTGGCTCCTTCGCTCCACGAGCCTCAATTGCTATTCTTCGTGAGTCGAACGGTTTCCACTGGTCTTGAAAAAGTTCAATTGATTGGTCGGAGCTTGCGTTGATCGCTCTGACCACACGTCCCTCCCCATGGCTCATATGCCTGTAGCCTGATTTTGCCGTAAGACAGCTTGAGGCTATAAGATAGGGTATCTTCCCTCTCCTTTAGCCTCTTCATCATCATCCCATTCTCTAAATCAGGCTACCTGGGTCCATTTGATCAAGCAGCTCCCCTTCTTTCTCTTCATCCTCGATCAATACACTAGCACTCTTCACTGAGCTGCTTAGTCTTTAATCCAGACCGCATCATGGAGTTGTCCACAGCCACTGCGCAGTCGATGCACAACATCACAACAACAAAGCTTACTGCCCTTACCAAGCAGCACCAAGCCTATGAAGCTGAGAAGCAACGGATCCTTGAGGCCGTTGCCAGCAATTCAAGCCTATCCGACAAAGTGCGTGTACTCTTGGATGCGTTCACAGTCCACAATATTGCCGCCCCGACGAACGTCTCCACAGCCAACGTCCGACGCTTCTTAGAGCAATCTCGCCACGATCCATCCATCTCGCCAAAAAAGAATGGCAGCTGGCCGTGGAGCAGGCCTTAGACGTGCCATCGCGCAAGTACGAGCATGCATCATTGTTTGGCCGCTTGGTTATGGAGTGGCTCGGATATCCCAATGATAACCCCGCCAGTACTACCGGCAGCGAGTCAGGAGACCCATTTGAGCACGTTGGTCGGAAAGAAATGCATGATCAGCGTAAGGAATGGGAGTCCATTGTCTTCGCTGATGACTCAAAGGTTGGACCTGTTACCATCGAAGCGTATCTCAACCAGGTCTTCGGCTCCACCACAAAGTCCAAAAAGATGCTTAAAACCCCCCTTGAGGACTTAAAAGAGTCGATGAAATCTTTTAAGCTAGGGCGTTTTGATATGGACAATCTCAAGGAGAGCATGACGGGTATCTAGCAACCGACCTGCTTTCGGAAGCCAAGAGACGGGCTCTATCCGATTTCAACAACAGCCCCATGATGTTACAAGAGATGTCGGACGTCCTGAACATGCAGATAGATGCACTGGAGTCATGGTCTTGGGGAAACGAACCCGTTCCTGTGGAGGTGCGACGGGCTTTGAACGGCAAATACCGCGTATATATGGATGAAGAGATTGTGCAAGCCCTGCTTTTGCATTTCATTGGCATGAAATGGGCTGTTCATTTGAAGACTGTCTTCTCCAGTTTCTTCCGTTCGGGGGCATGGAAACAATCGTCGCGCAAGTCGCTCGACCGACAGGCTAGAGCACGCAGACAAGACTATGGCTTAGAGACCAGGGAGCGGCACAATGTGAGGAACGAGCGGCGGGATAGGTACCAGGAGAACTACTTTATGGTCCAGCTACCCTCATCCTTTGACAATAACTCGGATGAGTACAACGATGACGACAGCGACAAAGGCAATGTGAAGTCCGCAATGGCAAAAAAACAGTCGCTTTTACATCTGATCAGCATCGAGACCCTCATCAATACTCGACTTCACGGTAGCTTTTCATCTTGCAGTCTGATTTTAGGTGGTTTGGACCGTCACTGCCACACACAACTATACTCACGGTCCTGCGCTTCTTCGGTGTAACACCTTTCTGGCTCACATTCTTCGAAAAGTTTCTAGAGGCGCCACTGAAATTCTCACAAGATGGGCCAGATGCCCAAACACAGGTCAGAGAATGCGGAGTCCCTATTCAACATCGACTCAGTGATGCATTGGGAGAGGCAGTACTTTTTTGTTTGGACTTCTCAGTCAATAAATCGACAGAATCTAACCTGTATCGCATGCACGATGACCTATGGTTTTGGGGTTCTTCTCTTAACACTGCATTGGCCTGGGGCACCATCCAGGAGTTTGCTGGCGTGATGGGCCTAAATCTGAATGATAGCAAGACAGGGTCTGTTGAGATCGATGGGAAGTCAGGACAAAAGGGTCCCTCGAAGCAGCTTCCACTGGGACACATCAGCTGGGGCTCCTTGAAAATGGAATCTACAGGCAAGTGGACTTTAGACGACACACAAGTCGAACAGCAGATTCTCGAGTTGCAACGGCAGCTGTCCGCTTGCAAAAGCATATTTTCTTGGGTACAGGCATGGAATCTCTACGTGACGCGCTTTTTAACCAACAATTTCGGTGATCCAGCGAACTGCCTCGGCCGCCCACACGTCAACATGGCAATCGAAGCGTTCGAGAAGATCCAGCGCAAACTATTCGCTTCCGACGAGCTTCCTGGCGACAACGTCATCGAGCACCTACGCCTCAAGCTCTATGACCGCTTTGACGTCTCACACATCCCAGACGGCTTTTTCTACTTCCCAGTCGAGCTCGGCGGTTTAGGTCTACGCAACCCATTCGTCTCCATCTTCCTCGTCCACAAGCACAGCGAGAAAGATCCCGTAGAAATCATCGAAAAGGCCTTCGAGCTCGAAGAAGAAGACTACGCCAAAGCCACAAAATGCTACGAGAACGGCACATCACGCTCTCGCTTCCAACCCACATCCACGGATGTTGGCTCTTTTATGTCTCTCGAAGAATACACAGCTTATCTCGAAGAAACCAGCCCTCGCCTCGAACAAGCATACACAAACCTTTTGGACACCCCATCGAAAGATTACACCGACTATATGCCTGGTGTGGAGTGGAATGTCCCTGCCGAGTTGAATAATGATTATGATCAATGGGTAGTGAAGCTGTATGGAAGTGAGATCGTGAGGAAGTATGGTGGGCTGGCGATGGGGAGAAGAGGTTGTTGCCTATTGGGCTTGTGAGTGTGTTGAGGGGTGAGAAGTTTCGGTGGCAAGGGTAGGAAACCGGGTTTCCCTAGCCATTATTCAGCTTCAAGCCTGAGGATGGGATTCTGATGGTATTTAGACCCTTGTTCAAGTCCAATTCGTGCTTCATTGTGGTGTAAAAGCAGTGACTTTTGTGTATGATACCCATTCAACACTGCTAGCAAACCAAAAGTATGAGTTTGAGCTGGACTCGAAGTAACTTGTCAATGCAGACTGCATGGAAGCCAAGCATACCAAGAGCAGAGTTGGGCCATTCTTCTGAACCAAGAGCGATACGTGTCATTGCCAAGGGCAGTAAGAAGCAACGGTAGCACCCGCAAATTGTCCAGTAGGCAAGAGTTAACTTCGCTCTTGTGGAGTCGTTGCCGAGGCTCTCTGCCGCAAGTCTTCGAGTGTCACCTGCATGGACTATGCTTAGCAGATCAATTTTGTAAGTTGGCCCCTACAATGCGATCCTATTGAAGATGACAGATTGCCCAGGAAGCCATTCATCTAGAGCTTTTTCTCGGCTTATATCTTGCGATAGCCTTACCAAAGAGCTATCGTGAATAGCAGATGGTGGTACGATCGAATAACGATCATTTTTGACAATATGTCGTTCGTGATGTGGGTTCAGTCTTTCTTGGAGGGCGAGCGGAGTCACATAGTGGAGCAGGACCGGAGAGATCCAATAGATTGTGGTGGTGAGCGCTTACACGCTGCATGGCTGAATCCTGAATAGCTCTTTCGTCGCTTATTTGATGGGTTCTTTGACCCGAAAAATGATAGACACGGCTTCGGAACTTCGGTATCGCTAGTATAAAAGCGTTAGATACCTCTTAGAACTTACTATATTGACAGGAAATTAGACCAAGCGGGGATATTTGCGTAGCTTCTGTCTTGCCTATTTATGAGTAATGCAGCTCAAAATACACTTAAGACTTATCATACCAACACGGCTAAACTCTAAGTGGGGCATAACAAGTTTTCTTTGCACGTATCTGATGGCTAGATGACCTCCAGCTAGCGAGCTAACTTGTGGTATAACAATAAATTCTCAAGTGGCGAAAGTAGTGAAAGCAGCTTCAACTGCGATAGCAAATGCGTTTCGAAAAAGTGAGAGGGGCTTGTAACTTACCATATCGACATTGTGATGAGCTGCGGAGGATTATGAACAAGCAGGTCAAGGGCTTATGTTGTGTGCTTCTTCTCTTATTCCTGGCTGCGTTGGTATTTCTCCTTTAACGTTGAGCTGGCGATATGAAGTCCTTGGCTTCACACGGCGTGGTATAGCGGTTGGTAGAGAATGTTGGGTCGAGCTGCGAAAACAGCAAGTCCGACTTTCGATATCTCTGTCTGGCGTTGTGGAAGGGTAATTACCCATATAAGATGGTATACCAAGCGGATGACGTACCGAGCAAGAACACTTGGACATTCCAGCCAGACTACATTATTGGACATTGTAGCTCATGATGCCGTCATCTATTTAGAATTCTAGGTAGCAAGTACTTCTTTTGTGGTAGTAATCATGAAATAGGCAACAAACAGGGAACACTGAGGGTCCTCGCATCCATGAAACCTCCAGTTTGTGCCAAATCCCCCGAACACACCGCAAAAGGAGTACCCGAATGACGCAATACTTGCTTGAAATACAGAACTTCATCCCTCAACACTTCGTCGAGCGAAGTTGGCAGGCCCTTTAGTCGGGGGACCTTCGGCGGTGACGTATGCCTACAACTTCATTAGCCATGTGATTCCTCGACCCGATTGTCCCCATCAACATTCGAGGCGGGAGACCCGGCTTGGAACGTTGGAGAGTTACGTACCTTAGACATTCCGCCATCAACTACCTGGTCATGCCCATTCACAAAGCTGCTTTCGTCGCTGGCAAGCCACAACACAGCTTGGGCTTGCTCGATAGCCTCACCAAAGCGGCCAGAAGGGAAGTGGATCTCGCGACGGTGACGCTTAGCGGCGTCATCGCCGAGCCAGTCCTGCAAGAGCGGCGTGCTGAAAAGCGATTAGCATCCCCAGCACAACACCTACATGTTGAGAAACCTACTTCAACGGCGCTGGGCACAGGGAATTGAACCTAAAGCCCTCCTTCGCATGCACCATAGCCAATTCCCTCGTCATCGCCAAAACCGCCCCTTTACTAGCGGTGTACGCCAACTGCGGCGCCGAACTCCCAACCAATGCAACAACACTCGCAGTGTTGATGATACTACCATTCGTCTTCCCATGCCTTCTCAAACTCAATATCGCATGCTTACTCCCATACCACACGCCCTTGACATTGATACTCTGGGTCAGATCCCAGACCTTCTCCGACGTGTACACGGCGTCTGCATCGTCAGCGTGCATGATGCCGGCGTTGTTGAACATGATGTCAACGCCGCCCCAGGAGTCGAGATGCTTGACGACGGCTTCGACGTCGGATTCTTTGGAGACGTCGCATCGCCTTGTCTCCAGTCGTGGCGGGTCCGGTAGTATTTCGTGGACTTTGGCTTTGGCGGTGGCGAGTGCGGATTCGGAAATATCAGTCATAAGTACCGCGGCGCCTTCACGCGCGAAAAGGATGGTTGTTTCGAGGCCAATGCCGCTGTAGGAGGGGTAAATGTAAGTATATCTTCACATGGAAATCACAAATTACATATACAATTGAGATAGCTATTCTAAGTACTGAGACTGGTGGAGAAAGAATTGACTCTTTGCTGATCTTTCGTAAGGTTCCACGTCCTACCTTGCAGGACAGGAATTGTTGAGCGGACAACACGAGAAACTTCCACCGACGACAGGGGAAGACAGATGGAGAGCCGTGAACGAGAGAGATCATCATACCCTGCTGCACCAGTAATGATGGCTTTCTTGCCTTCAAGGCGTGTTCCGCGCTTGGTGCTAGGTGTTGCCATGTCTGCTACTTTAAATAGTCGCTTGCGCTTGCGCTACTGTCGATGTCGAGACTGAGGTGTGGATACGAAGCTGGACTATGCTGATCGCTAGCACTGTCAGTAGTAAAGTACAGAGCCTTATTGAGATCCGAAGAGATCTAAATGCGAGAGATACGATATGTAGATGCAAAAGTAGACATTTACAGATCCAGACTACCGCAAATATTTAGAGATGAGTCAAAGATGGGAAAGAAATCTATCGGCCATGCTTGTTTTGAGGATATTTGTAGGGCCTTGGCACGCTAAGCGATCCGCATTTTTCCTGACGCTTTACACGCGCTGATTGGCTGGAAAGCTTAGATATCAACAAGACTTGTCCCATTCTTCTTGCCATCAACTACTTCAAGTGTACTGAGCCATTTTCGAAACTATCAAAATTCTAGACCTCCTGCTACAAGTTGGAGTTCCCTTTGCCGAGAAATTGTTTTTACGATAACTTGTATCCACCCTCCTACTCGCGGAATATGAGAGGACACCCTCAACAAGTTACTGGTATAGCTGTCAAGTTGGGTGAAGATCGCTAAAAGAGGCAATCTCAGAGTGGCATTGGCCAGGATGGGCGCTACCTTGGAGCGGTCTCGGCCCAGATTTGGAGACTTCCAATGGTCATTGCTCGGAGGCTTGGGGCCGTTTCTTGGAAACCGAACGTAAAACATAGATCGTGGGGTGTTTCGAGAGTACTTCAATATCTCGCTAAAGCGGCAAATGGCGTGTTTGACGGCCTCGAGCCCAATATACTGAACATGATGGACATGATACTATTGAAGTCTAGACGAAATAGCCAATGACTTTTACATGGATGATGGATTTTTTTCACAGCATGGAGGCCGAGTTTATGCAATTAATACCCGAATGAAATCTGCCTTGTGATGGCTGAACGCGATACCTTGCTGACTTAATTAATTACGTGCCGAATGTCTGTTTCGCGGATAGTCGCCAAAGCTACTGCCGCTTAGGAACCCGTCACCACCGTGGGCAGCATACCTACCGAATCTTTGCACCGCCTTTCTGTGCCAATCGCAATTCAAACTAGGCACAGCGGCTGTCCCGAGTCCAACCTCCGAAACATGAGCGAGACAATTCTTCCGTCCGGGAAAGCTTCTATTAGGCTTTTTCGGTAATTGGAGTATCTTTCGAAGGGCGGTAACTCTGTTAAGTATCAAGGAACGCTTTGGGTCTGATTTTGATTCTCATTCTTTCTGATCCATCGATAAAAGAAGACGGCGATAAACCCATTTGCCATAACTAAGAGTAAAACCAACGATGTTGTCATATACCCTGCTCCTTCTCACCCTCTCAACCTTTCTCCCCATCGGCCTTAGCCGCCGTGGAAGTGGCATTCACGGCATCCACAGCACCGGCCCATCAACCACCTGCAGCGTCGACGACGGCACTTCCAAATCCGTCGCCCCCTTCGCCGATGACAGCTGGGTCAGCACCATGACCTCCTGTCTCGACGAATTGAACAACCCCAGCTGGAACGGCACCGAATGTGTTCCGAAGGATAGCAACGGCAACCAACTGGGGCCAACGTTTGGGTTTTATAAAGTCAATGATAGCTATTTCAAAGACGCGGTGGACTGCTGGAATCAGTGCGAGGATTGTTTGAGAAGGGAAATTAGTAATAAGTGGGCGGTTACGACCCATTGTGGTTGTTCGGTTGATCATTTCGGGCCCGGGATTAAGAGTCATTGTGGGATGGGGTTCGATTATGGGACTTGAGATTGCAAGGCCTCTTGGTCATGAATGATAATGTCTTTGTCAACACATTACTTCTGGCAATCTCAATTCCTCAGCTGCCAATACGTTCTTCATGGTGCGTCGCTTTGCTCCTTAAGTTGGTTGGCTGAGCCATAGCGGAAGTCATACATTATCGAATGACAAGAAATGGAGAACTCCACGCTATGAAAGAGCTTTACATTACGAGGTGGTGACTAGCAGCCAACCCACCGACTTTGCTTGCGGAATACAAGACACCCGTAGCTAGCAGAAGACTCAAATTATAAATGTGGGAAGTACTGCGTCCAATTCACCGTTTCGAAGGAGCTTGGCGGAAGAGCTCGATCAGGATGTATGCACGGAAGATGCAGTAGCCTGCAGACACTATCATGCTTGGTATGATTGCCTTAAGTCGAATTCTCAAAAAGGGATCATGGTCTGGCGAGTCGTTCCTCACGCTTTCAGCCATCTTGTCTGTTTTGATTCTGAGACATTGCCTACCAAACCATTCTAATTGCGGTGTCTGATTTGTATGACTTTCCAAAGACGAGCTGCAGAGAAATACTTCGTCACGGGTAAGTAGTTTCCCGAAAAACACGAACTCGAGTAACGCCTCCACAGTAAAGACAGCCAGGGTCCCTGCCGCCGATGAACGTTATAGGATGCGCTCCACGTTCGATGGAAATGAGGTATTCCAAGCGGCGACGAAAATGGCGGCGTAATTTAAGGAAAAGAAAGCCGCTAAGGTCTTGAACCGGGTGCTCAGTACTGGCCAATTTTCGTTAGGCAGGCAAGGTGAAATTTCGAAAGGAGCTTGTTCCAATGACTCTCGCCTTTTGCCCCAACATTGACGCAAAGAGAGGGCCAGCAACATAAGAAGATGGTGAAAGCGCATGACCAGATTATGTCCACGGTTCCTTGTCCGTTGGGCTGAGGGACCCATCCTGGCGTGGTGTTTTTGCTCCTTCGCGAGGACGAACTCTAGAACAGTGAGTAATCTGCGCGAGAAACTTAGTGCGAGCTAGATAGAAACACGCATAAGATCAACATCTAGGAAACCATAGCGAGGCGAGGTCTGGGCATTTTAACTCATTTTCCGCTCTAAACAGCCCCAGGAGTCTGCAGCCACCCAAAGGCAGCGTACCTAGGCGACATTTGGAGCCAATTAGGCCACCGAATACCGGGTGGGGCTGAACAAAGTTGTTCCCAGAAAATGGAAGGATCCTGACAAAGGCCTTGCAGATAGCCAAAGACACTGTGCCTCAATGCAGTCCCAACAGCATTACCCCCTGCCTGGTCGGCATGTAAAATCCTCTCGGCGAATTGCAATATAACCTCTGGTTGGTCAGACATATGGCTAGATTCATCGATACCCGTCGAGCTATGCATCTAACCTAAGAAAGGGTATCGTTTGGTCGTCCTGCAGGGACGCCGATGGCTTTTACGGCCGCAAGGATTTCGAGGCCGTCCATCAAGCTCTAACTCGTCGCCTTACAACTGTTTTCCTTGTCGTGATTGTCGCTTCAAAGTCGATAATTGGGACTAGTCTGGGCGCAAAGAAAGGTTTCTGAATGAAAAAGTCCACTCGACAGTCGGCGTCTCAGCGAGAACAAAGGAATGAAATCTGATCCAATATTTGCGATATCTTAAAGAACAAGAAGCCCTTTAGAAAGATAATGCTTCATTCATAGACCCATTTGTTCCCCAGAACAAGAGACTCCACTTCATCAATTCGCCAGATCTATCAAATGTCTTCTATAATCCAGAGCCTCGACCGGAATCACCCAAGAAACCCATCTAAGTCCTCCACAAGCTATCGAATTCAAAGATCAAGTTCAAACCCCACACCTACAACATGAACTCCCTCCCCCTCACCCTCCTCGCCCTTCTCACCGGCCTCCTCGCAGCCACCACCCTCGCCAACCCCGCCCCCGCCGCCCAACCCATCAACTCCGACTCCTACCCGGCGCCCACCCCCAACACGGCCATGGCAGGCCTCTTCATCGAAACCTTCACCAAAGCCGGCTGCAAAGGTTCCAAAACCGGTTCCTATGGTGGAATCGGTTACGGCAGCTGGTACCCCGGACAATTCCGCTCCTTCTCCCTAAGTCGGAATCTCGCTGACAACGGAGAAAGATTGTCATTCTTCAATTCGTTTCGGACTGGTAATGATGATAAGATTGAGCCGGAGACGAGTATGTCGGATATTGGGAGTGAGAATGGGTTTTCGGCTTTGTGTATGGAATTTAAGATAAATATCATGGGGAATCAGAAGAAGCAGGGGTGTCATACGTTGGGGACGCCGGCGTATGCGGGGTGTTTTAGGATTACTGAGGAGCCGGATAATGGGGGGTTTTAGGATTTGGCTGCTTTGATTGGTCTTGCTGTTTGCGTGTTTGTTGTTGCACATGAAGTGTTTACCGCTTGGAGTTCGTTACAATGGTAGCTTTGTCGCTTAGATCCTTCTTGTACTGCTTCTTATTGCTAGCGTCGAGTGCGCAAGGATGTTTTCTTTTGTCTTTGGCGTTCACATCTATACTCAATCGCTAGGATTAGTACCTTAGTGCAGCAATTTCATTATCTTTTGAACGCAGGACCTTGTGCTCGTTGAACTGTTGCGATCTTACTGCACCTGATGTTTGTGGGGTTTCACGATTCTGTTGCAAGAGAAAATGCTGATGAGAGAACGAAATTATAGGCTTCAAACTCAGTCCGAGTGGCGGATTCGTTGCTCGATCCGATGACAATGGGTGCTTTTTCAGGCTGCGGCTTTTTGTACATCGTGACAAACCTGGTTCAAAGCCGTCCGATGGCAGGCATAAAAATCGCGTGGAGCGGTAAAAGGCGAAATATAAGGATCTCTGGGACCGAAAAAGGTGTTGAAAATTGATCGAATGATGTTGTATTGGTACACTTGGGGGGCTACTTACCAGAAATTTGTGTCATTGTTTGGCTTGAACAGGAAAATGGGTGTCAGTATAGTCTCCTTTTTGAGCAGCAGGTAATTGAACATAGCGACAAAATCAGTCCACTACCTTCTCATCGCGGGTAACAACATCGCGAGTAACAGCAAATGGCGATATTCAAAGTGCATCTGAAGCAGAAAAAGGTGCCGAATATCCATTCGCTAACTTTGCAGTGGCAGGTTTATTCGGTTCAATGCCAGCTCAACATGCCATTTCTAGGCCTGTAAGGATAGAAAGTGAGCCAAAATGGTTTTCGATGACTGCAGCCGATCTTCGCAACCATCGAAAAAGCTAGTCTGATACCGCCTTATGCAAGAGAAATTGAAATGTAGAGCAGTGGCATACGGTATTCAAAGCTTCGTAGAGTAGCGAAAGGTGTCCAATAGGGAGGAAGTGGAGTGGCGTTGGCAGGCTCACTGCCAGCTTCAGAAGAGCACTACTTACTACATTCTCGATTCCAGAATAGCATGCAAAGCTACCTCTTGATCGCGACCTCTCTTACATCATCTCTGCTTGATTCTCATTCGAAACCTCAACTCCTCTTCCTCGCAGTGGTCCTCCCCGGACAAGCCCTCAAACACCCTACCAAATCCCCCGCCTTGACCCTACTAAAAGCCTGCCCCTTATCATCAACTCCAATCCCCAACACAACCTCATCATCCAAATACCCTACATGCATATCCATCGCCTCATCCCCCGGCCCCAGCTGCCCTTTCCTAGCAGGCCTACCCCACGCATAAGAGACACTGACCGTGTATGTGAAGTAAGCCCAATAATCTTTCCCACCGTAAGGCTCCGTGGCATTGAGATTGGATTTGCGAGTGGAGGAGACGGTAGCGATGTTGACTGGGTCGTCGTCCCAATTTTGCGTGGCGGACCAGCCGGATGCGGTTTCGTTGGCCATGAGCAATGGGTGTTGGGAGACGCCGATCATGGCAAAAGGTGGGGTGGCTTGCCAGACGATAAAGAAGCGTTCGTAGCGAAGTGGAAGCTTTAGCCAATTGGGGAACTTGCGATGCACGAGAGCGAAGAAGACGGTGTTTTCGCTGCTCGCTTTGCAGGCCGGATCAGAGCGGTTGCAGAGGACGAGGCGGAGGGAATTAGTCGCTTGATGCCATCTGCCGCCTCGTTTCATATTGTCTGGCTCTTCCGCATCTGTGAGCTCCTTCAAGCAAACCTGCTCAAGCGGGTCAGTCAGATTCGTTGTAGTAAGGCCATTACCCAGGAGCTTTGCGAAGGTGCGGCCTCGAGGTCCCCCGCGTGGGTCTGGGAGATCGTAGTGGATGTAGGCTTCACCGCTGGCGGGAAAGAAGAGGAGCCAGTTCTTCTCAATGGCTGAACGGGTGTCTGCGGGGTTTCTGGTGAGTTCGGTGAGTGTTGGGTAGGATTTGAGAGGACCTAGAGAAGGGAGGGTTGGTGATGATGTGAGGAGATTCGCTAAAGGAGGGTGGAGGGTGCGTAGGTCAATCATCCATAGGCCGAAGCAGGCGTAGCGGGATCTAGCAGAGATCAGTGATCGACCTCGAAGAGTCAACGGCGAGAACTGACTGCGTATTGACCATCATCAACGGCTCGCCCTTCCCACTCCAGAAAACCCTGGGATCATGAAAGCCAGGGATATCCGTATAAGGCATAAACTTACCCTCACACTTCTCCGCAGGTGTTGGAGGCACACTGAGTGTCACTGGTAGCGAAGCACATCTCATACCTCCAGCAGGGCCCACATGAACAAGGTCGTCTGCTGTACAGGGTTTCTCGCCTGGCCTCGCATCTTGGCCGTCAATGTAACAGACGTTGGCCTCACAAAGGACGTTCTCCTGGTAGTTGCCATTGGTGACGATTCGGCTGACAATCAGGTACTGGTTGTCGGACCAGTATGGTAGAGCTATGATGGTGGGGTTCCAGAACACGCGAGACTCGGGCTCTTGAGAGCCTGCTGGTATCTGCGAGATATTCTGGACAATGTTAGATAGCCGAATGTGACCGGTGTATTGGTTGGCCCTGATTGGGCATTTGAAAAGAACTTCAAGATTTGGATCCAAGACTGGCTGCCAAAGCGCTGACGTGCTTGTCTTGTTCGATACCTTGTCGCCTTTGTCATAGTTGTAGAAGTATTGGTTTGGAGGCGAAAGATGGTTCTCGGAAGCATTATGTATCGGCAGTGGTCTCCGTAGGTTCGATATTGGCACATGTATTCCTTGCGGAGGCGCTGACGGTGTGTGAAAGACGAAGGCTGGCAATGAGCCTGGTGTAGGTACAGCTCGGTAGGTGATGACAATGATCGCGAAGACGATGACCGGAAGGAGGAAACGACGTAACGGCGGTAGGTAGATCATCCTGACTCGTGAAGTGGAAGAGCGTTGAGTCGTGGTTAAGAAAGTTGTAGGTTTAGAGGTGTTGAGCCGAAAGCCTCTAATTTGGATGTTTCGAGCCCCAAGAACGGCCAGTGTTCCAACTTCGCGACGATTTATCGTCACGTTTGAGCAGGATACAAGCCATTGCATGGCGGATTTCGAAGGCAACACAAACAATTAGTATGGCAATCTTAATTTTCATGAATGTTGCAAATCACACCTGTGACAGATGTATCATCCACCATCACGTAAGGCTCTAGAGTATCAATATGTCTACGTGCTGCTCTATCTGGAGCAGACAACAATGTATATTTTACCCCTCCATGGCATAGGTTAATGGGCTGCAATAAGCAAAAGCTGTGCACTTACTGGCTCCAAACCCATCCTCCCTCCATACGCCAGCAAATTTGCTGGTAACCCTCGGGAAACCGCCTAACGCCTTCGCTATAATCCACTTTTCCCTTCTGTGTATCCGCGTATCAATGCTTCTAAGTATAGAGCATCGTACCCCAACCCCATATTATCGTACTACCTAGTCTGCTCCTCTTCATCATCTTCATCCTCCTCGTCTTCACTACCCTCTTCTTCATCCCAGCCCTCGGATTCAAGGTTCTCGCCCCGAATGGCGAGGCTCAAGAGGAAGCCGACGAAAGCAATTCCACCGAAGACACCAAATGCAACAGCCTCGCCCTTAGGTTCTACATGCGTCGACAGAGAGAAGAGACCACCGGCTAGCAACGGCCCTACAGCTCGCCCGGCTGCTGACAGGGTCTGAGCGAGGCCATTGAGTGTGCCAAGAATGGAATGGTTAGGAGCGGAGTTCGTGAGCTGATACATCGAAACGGTAAGCAATGATTGAGGATCGAATGTTGCTAGTACTTACCAGTAGCAGGAAGCTCGTCAAACACCCCACTGCTGCCAGTGACTTGATCAACAGCACAAAGCCCAATTCTACCCAAAGCCACGCCTTCCCACTTGATATGCCACCATCGCCATTCTCAATATGCTTGTATCCCACCCATGGCGTCAAGAGGAATGCAAGCGCCATGCCGGCCAGGCATCCTCTGTAGGTAACTCTATTACCCAACCTTTCCCTGAGCCGGCCGAAGAAGCCGAGCTGGAAGATAATGGTCACTGCGCCGGCGAAAGCGAGCGAGAATCCGATTTCTTCAGGTCCGAGATTTCGTCCTCGTGGTGGAGCAGCTTGGCCGAAGATAGGATAGAGCGAGTTGTATGAGATATTAGAAAGCTGGAAGATGAGATATGTCGCCATTAGGAGCAAGGTATCCCGATTGAAGACCTGGGATTTTGTAAGATCTGTAGTATGGTGCGGTATCATAGTTGGTATCGACGACTGGGACCCAGAGTCGGAGTCCGAATCATCTTCGTCGTCATCGTCCATAGCGGCGTCTCCGTTCACGTGCTGATGATGTTTGTGGGCAGAAGCTGGGATCCTAAGATAGCTGGGCCGGCTCGAGCTTGCAAACTGCCAGACCCAGGTGAACAGGTTGCCTACTCTATTACCAAGCGGCGGCAGGTCTCTGGCTTCATCCAAGCTCTCTTCCAGGAAGATCATCGTGATAATCAAATCAAGCGCCAGCACCGCTGCTGCAACCAGATTAGGTTTGATGTACGGATACGGATCGCTTTTCGAGAAGTGCGCGGTCCTTGATACCAACAACCCACCCACTACAGGCCCAGTGATCCCACCCAGCCCATATACCACCGGCAGATATATGAAGGCCTTCGACTGATTGCTCCTATCCGTGATCTCTCCCAGACATGTAGAAACCACGCCCTGATTTCCGTTCGACAGCCCCATCAGGACCTGCACGATTATCGCCTGCCACAATGTTTTGCAAAAACCAAAAGCAACAAAACATGCAGCTGTAAATAATGTGCCTATCAATACCACAGGTTTTCGCCCAACGCGGTCTGACAGCCATCCCCAGAAGAAGTTCGTGGCGAATTGAGCCAGTGCGAAGCTCGACGCCACGAGCCCAACGTAGAACCCGACCTGGCCCGGATCGACATCTTTAAAAGTTGATACCATCTGCGGTAGATAAGGGCCAATCGAATTTAGGGCGGTTTGCTCGGAGAGGGAAATGATGGCGAGGACAAACAGCTGCTTGATGGGGAGGGGCGACTCGTCATGGTGAGAGCCTCTTGAGCCAGATCTAGCATGATGAGCTCCATCGTGGGCAGAAGAAGAGGTGTCTGAGGGAGGCTGGCCTTTGGACTTCGGGGGTGGGGTGGGAAAGGTTTGGTAATGGGGGGTTGAGGACTTTCGCCGATTTATTGCGGCGTTAGGGCGGCCCATTGCATGAGGAGACAAGGATGAGAAACGGCATTAGCGAAAGTGGGTGAAGCTCTTTGTATGAGTAGTAAAGATATGCTACCGACTCATGTTGTATATTGTTTGTCTCTTCTAACAGGCAGAGTCATTTATGCAGAGGATGCTGCGGCCTTGACGATAAGGTCTGCACGTGTTGGATAGTACAGTATACCGTACGATTTTGCTGATCACAATGCGCTAGCAGAAGCAGGCCCAACTCTGGAATGATTGAAGTATTTATCTACCACGCCTACTGTATCGAGCACTCATCTGAGTTGAAAGAAATCTCGTTAGGTGGTCGACAGTTGTCTATGACTGGTGCATGCAAATGTGCTCCATGTCCCTCTACCGAGAAACTTCACCGCAATCTTCGCTTCGAAAGTAAAACCAAATGGCTGTGCTCAAGTCACCAACCTCAAGCCTACAGTCTCTTGTCCTCCAAAGTCCTACTCCCCAGCCTCAGAATCAAATGAATTATTCCATCCTGTATGAGTAGGCCTTGTCGTTTCTGGTCCATCTCCGGGCATCATTGAGGGCCTCCTAAAGTTTGAGGGATGAGAATTGCAGCCAATGGGATTTTCTACAAGGTATTAAAATTCTCTAATACCCTCCGGACCACTGAATTGGCCCTCGTCGTCATCGATATTCGAGTCGATATCCTCGTCAGCGGGCTCCACCACTCCGAAGTCGTCCCATGCCCGATGTCCTCTGAGGCTGTCTGCCCCCTTCAATGAAACCTTCAGGTCCACTGGGCTTGCCGCTGGGAGGTGATCCCTTTTAGGCCTGTTTGCCTTCTTCATTACTTCTCCCCCGTTGGCACGCTCTTTAGCTCTCCAAGCTCGCGAGGCGGCAACAGAGATATTGCTCTTGCGAGGATCACAAGTTAGGCAGCCATGGACTCCGCAGTCTGTAGGGCACGCGCGGCCCTCATCATCATCAGACCCCAACATCTTTTTCGACCACGAAGCGTAGTCCGCAATATTCTTCTCGGGCTTGGTGGGCCCTTTGGACAGAGCCTTGTTGTCGGACCTGGTTTCGTACAGTGAGTCTCGGAGCTCCTCGATCGCTTTTTCGTGAGAGCAATACCGCTCTTCGGCTTCAGTGATCTCCTGGTGGGACAAGGAGCTGTTATGACAGTTGGAATTATTCAGTGCATCTTGAAGGTTCTTAACCTCTTCTTCTAGCCTTTTGTTCTTGTGCTGATATCTGGTAAGATCCCGGGATATGGTGTTCTTTTCTGAAGCATTGTCGTCCAAGGATCCTCGAATGTTCTGGTTTTCTTGCGCCAGGGATGTGTTCGTACGCTTGACTTCCGCGAGCTCCAGAGTCAGTATGTTGATGTCGGATTCTGCACCGCGCAAACAACGCTGAAGCTCTTCAACTCGTTCGCGAACCAAGTCGGTGTCATTGCGCTGATCCGCATTCTTGGGCTCGTTCTCAGTAGTCTCCTATAACAATCAGTCAGCAAGGCCACTGATTGATAGGTGACCATGTCGCATGTCGGTCACGTACGTCTTCACTCCCTTCGGGTGTCAGTATGTCTCCTCTGGAACATTTTGAAGAAACGATAGCGGAGAGCTAGTTGACGTCAGTCCCACATTCACAAACTTCTAGCATCTAAGACTCACAGTGGTAGTCAAGTCCTTAGCAGCCAACAAGTCAATCTTCTTCGAGATAATCGTAGTGACATCCGAATCTGGCAGTCTCCTCGCCATATCCGCAAGCCTCTCCAGCAAATCGACCTTGAGCTCACTCGAAGCCAAAGCAATCAGATTATCAAGCTTCAGCTCCACAAGATGGTCAAGAACCCCTCCCCACTGCAAATGAGATTCAACGGAGTGGTTTCCAGACATATCGTACTCCTGGTCTTGGCTTTGCTTGGAAATTTTGACTTGGATGTCTATCAGACGGTCAAGCATGGTACAGCAGTCGTGATTGCTGACGATAGAATTGCGAGATACGAGCTCTTCGATCTTCTGCAGAATGACTTTGCCGACGCCATCGATGTCGGAATAGGCGTAGATCAAGCTTGATCTAACGGCGACTAGGCGCTCGAGATGGCTCAAAGCGTCAAGGAAATCGTAGTATGAGCGGAGCTCTGGCGAAATTGACATCTTCATTGATTCTCTGGAAAGATTATCAGCTGCGTTCATCGCTTTTGGGGTATTCGTAGTTTACCTGGACCAACTGCAATTGGTACTCTGTCAATATTTGGCTGAGGGAATTATCAAGGAGCGGGGATTGAATGAATCACAACGCTATGAGGGGGTGTATTCAGGTTATAAGCTGTTTCCCCACTCGTGACCCTGCAGCCTATCTTATCTTGCGCTACTGCAGCTCAGTGACGAGCGCAAGGCTGACAAAACAAGGCAACCAACAACAATTCACTCACTGTAATCCGTGGAATGGTTACCCTTTGAAGCGCATACCTGGGAAAGGTGAAGCTTAGTTGAATCCAGTGTTCACTACGTATTTCGAGCCATCGTAAGTCCATGTCCAAGAGCAATCTTGAGCGAGGTATAACCTGGAAGGTCGGAGTCAAATTCATAGGTATACGGCCTCTGCATGCTTCACCTTCTAGGATGAATGAACGTTCATAGCTCAATTGCATCACCACGTTCTGCTGTACATGGAACAAGTATTGGAGCCTCAAAAGCGGCCAAGCACATGCCGAAGGAAAGCGATAAGATGCATGTGCTAATAGCGAGCTTCACTGTAGTATCTGGTTTCATTCGTTCGTGCTATTGCATGGTATCTCCCTCCCTTCTCGACAACGACAATCACAACACCTTTGATTCGCATTCATTTTCTCAACGTTACGACCTCCCGCCCTGAGCTTGATCAATCAGTCCTCCTCGTTGTATCATTCCAATAATGCCCCGATCCTAATCTCCGCTAGCATATCCACCACGGCTTCCGTATCCTCCGCGTCCTCCATATCCACCACGGCCTCCAGATCCACTTGCGAGAGTATCAGCTGTTGCAGAGGCGTAAGATGTGGCCTGCCCTGGGATCACTTGGTGAGTCGGCGAGGGATTGGTGGTGAAAAAGAGGTCCAGGATGGACGAGGAAGGCTGGAAAGAATGGGCCGAAGGTCCGCTTGAGTCAACAACGGGCTCGGGTGCTTTCAATAAAGCCAGCGCAAGCTCCGCGTTCTTGGTGAGGCGTGCAATCTCTGCCTTGAGGTTCGCAGATTGCTTCACCAAGTTTTCCTCATTGGCTTTGACCTCGTCCAAGCGGATGTTCAGCTCTGACAGCTCACGCTCGAGGTTATCGACGATCTGTACAGCCTGTAAGTTTTGTTGATAGGAATAAGGAAGCTGCCATGATTACGTACGCTGTGATGCTCCTCCAAAGAGATTTGAGTCTCTGTAGCTTCCGTCTCCGTCGAAGCTGGGGTTTCCTCGCTCTCGGAGGCATCCACTTCCACACCCATCATGCGATGCATAGTCGTCAAGTCACTCTCTTCTTCTTTTACTGATTGGGAGTTGTCTTCCGCTTTCATGGCAATCTTTACAGCTACTTCCAGCATCGAAGCTCCGGCTTTTTGCCTAAGATTCATAGTCTCCAAGAGCAGGTTGTTCAGCTCCTTTGAGATCAAGCTATCGATACATGTCGGATAGTGGTGCGGATCGGGCAGCATAGTCTGCATCTTAGTCAGACGCTCAACACGGGTGACAGCATCAAGGTCTTTCGATTTATCTGCCTTGGGGTCGCTGTTCAAGTATTTGAACAGCTTGGCAATAGAACGGTGAGCGTAGCTCCAGTATTTTGTGAGAAAATCCTGCTTGGTGCTCATCTGATCTTCGATGATGTTCATAACACTCATGAAACCATCAATAATCTGAAAGGCAACGCTCTCTGGAAGGCTGGTATAAAGCTTAGTCTCTATGACGACGGAAATGGTGTTTTCTTTTTCCTCGATGATCTTGTCTAATTGTTCGAGGCAGTCGATATTCATCCTGGGCCGTATAGCAAAAAGTCGGCCTAGAGCTTCGAGCAACTTCTCGCACTCGTCCCTCACCATGGAAGTAGCCTTGCCGGTGTTAGGCATCTCTGGGAGGACCGTCAGTACGGCCAAAGCTGGAGGAGAGAGCATAGCAAGAGCGACAATATAAATGCTCCGGGTGAAAGAGACCAGCATGAAGTGTATTGCCGGATCAATAGAGAGGAAGACTTACTTTCAAGCAACTTGATAAACTTTGATCTCAATGTGCAGATAGTGTCAAGGTCTGTTCGCGATCCTCACGTTGTTTGCTACTTAGAATATGTAGAAGAAAGGAAGAAGAAAGAGGTTGTTGGTGGCTGGGGAACGGTGTTTGAATCTATCACAACACCCTTATAATTGCCTCTGACGTAACCGGGCAGTGAAGCACTTCAAAAGACTATGGGTAACCCTTTAATGACCTCGGCTGTTTGATAGAGGGGCATAACACGATCATGGCGCGTCCCATTCCCAGAAGTGTCACTTAGGCTAGCAAAATTCGCCACTATCAAACAACGACCAAAATCGCAAAGGGGGATGTATCTGTAGCGTAGCCTTTGCAGCACCACTTACTGCTCAAGGTCTAAGGCTTCCAGACCGGAGGCATATAAGGTATTAATTAAAGGCTAGCAGATTCACGCAAAGCAGTGCCTGTCAAAGCGACTGACACTCCCTTGACACACCAACACACTCAGCAATATTCTCTTTACATAACCGAAAGGGACTATTAATATTGTTGTATTAGCAAAGCCTGATCGCGTGGACTGATAGGCTTGGTGACATGTACATGACTGTACCCTTGAATTTCAGCAACATGATCCTTGCTCAGAATCAATGGTCGTGAGCTGTGAAAGTATTGAAGACTATATAATTTGGGTACGCCGCAAGCGCTTACATTGGACCAGATCCTGATCTTAGCCTGATCAATGATGTAAGCAAAGTACGTCACAAGTAGAGCACAGGAGCTCATCGGAGGTTTGTAGACTCACTTTCCTTGGCCTCCAGCGTTTATACAATCAATTCAGGGACCACAGTAACGCGGATTGAGAGACAGTGGCATGAGATCTCGATCGGTGCATCTGACGGAACGGTAATGAGTTGAGTACTAAGATTAATCGTGAAACTGAGGTTCCATAGCTCTCACAAGCTAGGAGCACACTGCGTCATCGGGCGCGCACCAGCCAGACACTCATCCAGTATTCATTCAGAATTCCAGGTAGTCAAATACTTGAATTAGAATGGGTGGGCTTTAGCATTGCAGTGAAACGTAACACAGAAGCTCATTTCATTCAAAAGTAAGCCAAATCCACTAACTTACAAGCCCATCGATCAGTGGCGAATTTAAAATTTGATATGCTAAGAAACGAACTACAACATACTTCCAAATCGATTAAAATTGCGACGATGCATTATAGACGGACTGGTCAACAGTAGAGCATTTTCGACAGAAACGGCTACATATTGAGCATAGGTGATAACAAATTGCGAACTGAGGTAACCCAGGGCCGCTCACTGGCTAAAATCGTAGTCATAAAGGAGAGTCGTAGCATTTGTGAGCACCAAGATGAACGCTCTGAGATGGGGTAGAAGAACGCAGGACGTCAAGCTTTTACGATTTTACAATCACGCATCAGCAATGAGATCCGTTGAAACGTACGATTGGTCTGCTCCAAATGTTTAACAGATGTAAGATCAATGACCAGTCCAGACAGCCCTTCCTGAATGCAGTTGAAGTACCCGAACCCTGGATTCCGAAATTTGCTTGGGCAACCCGCGTAGCACGATAAGATGTATCTTTTGGCTGTGAGGTTTTCTTGCGCGAGCAAGTATCCAGACCTCTACATGTATTCGGTCAAAGTGAGCCAAAGGTTGAAGCCGATCGTTGGTCTCCTGCGCTGTTCGCTGTAGTGACCAGGATAAGGTTTGCGATCGCGCGCAAGGCGGAAGATCCTCCCGTTAGCGCTGGTGAAATCCAACTCGTAATATTTGGAGAATTTGTCACGTGCTTTTCTCTCCGAAATCTGGTCTTCCAATTTGAGTGAAGTGAGTCACTGCAGTCGTTCGATTAGCATCCAAGCTAGATTCGTAGCTTATGTAGAGGAAGATCACGTACTCAATTGAAGTTTTGAAGTAAACGCCCGTCATACAGAAATTTTGAAGTAGATCCTTACATTCGTTTTTGGTAGGGAAAACAATATCAACTAGACGCTTCTTATTGATACTTGTTGCGGGCGACATCTTGGAAAGACTGCTGCAAGGGATCTCTCGCCGCAGTAACACACAGCACTTCGCGACTCGAACTCCAGGACGAGAAAAAGATTTCCTCCAAAGTTTTGTGCTTAGGTGCATTCCCGTAGTGACGATGCTTTGAATAGGTATTTTCCAGGCTTCTGTAACCTTGTCGCTATTTGCAGACGGTAGGCCAATTCTGGTTCCTTAGCCTCGCGGTGACTGGACGTATCTAATTGAATGGGGTCACTCTCCGAACCGGAAGGTGAGGCCATGCTGGTAGATGCGCTTCTCTTTCTTGTAGCTGCCGATTGGACGACCTCCGATGCCGTCGTATTTGCGGTCTCAGATTTCGACGTGAGCGTTTGCGTGTAAGAAGTAGTCGAGACCGGAAAGGCATCTTGTGAGGAGTCGGTCAATTCTGGCACGGCATTTATAGCGTTCAGGGCGGCATTTTGGGTGTGCATGCATTTTGGCTGTGACATACTTCTGTCAGCCGGAGCTTTGGTATTGTTTCTGCGTATGGACCACCTCAAAGGAAACTGCAATCGCCCTATCGATGCTGCTTTTCGATATACCAAGTGCCTCCATCCCATCCCTCAGCCTAATCCATCGTTTCAACATTGCAACCTTGGGCGTGTTCGTGTCGTTTTCTCCTAAGGCGACGATTGTGGGAAGAGGGAATTTGATATCGGTACTGTTAATGCTCAGTGCCTTCATTTGCAACACCATCGTAGCTAGTTTTCTCAGTTTCACGAAACATTTATCGATCTCCGGATGGTATCGAACATCGTAGACATTGCCGATAGCACGGTCAATGCCCGCCAAGACGAATTTATGCCCTGCGAACACTTCTCTTTGACTCATCATTTCCTCCACCCGCGCTATAGACGATGCTAGGGCCGGACTCCACAGGGCCGCAATCAGTTGCTTACTAGCCCAATGTTTGAACTTGCCATTTTAGTCCAGTGCCAAAGGTGGTTTGCTCAGCCTTCGCGGTTGATCGTATGAATGAGGAAAGGAAGAATGAGGTGGGAATAAACCTTTGGACTACTATTAGCGGAAGCGTTAGCAGTCGGAAATAGAGCAGATATTCACATCAAAGCGAGCTCAAGGGAAATGCCGGAGGGAGTGGTGGCTTGCGACGAGGAAGTTGAAAGACGATGGGGATCATCGAAGTGAATGCCTCTGTACCTCATTTATGTAGGTTGATGTGATGTCGCTTCTGGACTGAAGTGAGACAATGATGAGCTACAACAGCCCAAGATGAGACTTCAGAACCGCTGTTGTTAATCAGTCAGAATGTTTCAAGGCCGCTTCGTAGACATGCACCTTCTTACCTACGGTAGACATCCCCCTCCACCCGCTCAGGCTCAAGATCCAGCCACGCCGTACCCATCTCGACATTCTTCACCAACAGATCAAAAGTAGAAGCACTTGTGTGGTCTCTACCATTGGCGCCTGTCATCTTCGTGAACTATGCTGCCAGCTCCTTGTATTCCCCCGTGCGTCCCCCGTGCGTCCCGCATATCGTTCTTGCCTGATCCGGTGACGCCCGGGACCAAGGACACCATATGGCGTCCCTTGGGATCCCACGGTAGATTCTGCCAGACTCAGAATTATAGCTGTCTCTTTCTTCACATCTTCCAATTCACACGATAATAGTCGATCCTGGCATGTTCCAGAGCGCATTGTAGATATTTTTCAACTCCTCGGGCTGCTGATCTCATGGCTTTGAGATCGACTTGTAGATGATACATTACCCTTCCACTCCATCCGATATGTTTGAGAATGCCTTAACCAAGCATCGGGATGAAGCGGGTGTCTCGGTCAAATTTGCACCCGCGTTACATCCATGTTTGATACCCATTTCTCTCACGTACATTGCAGTCGCGGAGAGGTCGGGAGGTGAGTGTAGGCTTGCAATCCGAACAGAGGTTGGCGAATTGAGCCCACGCATAAAAACAGGACAGCTTGCAGTCCGTGCGGACAAAGTGAAGGTAAAGATCGCGCTTCAAGCTGACCAAGTGTAGAAGCGGACCAGGGCCACGCAAAGCAGCACATGGAAGAGTTCTGGGTTCATACTTCCAGAAGATCGAATCCTTCTATCGTCACTCAGTTCGACAACTCTAAACAGCAATGGTCTTAGAACTTGAATTTGGTAGATAGCTGCTTTGCTTCTCTGCATCAATTCCGCATTAGCCGTAAATAAGCGCCGCGATGTCTGCCGTCATGTGGAACTGTAAATGTAGCTGCCAGGTGAGTGAAAGAGAAGATGAATGTTAGCTTAGTGTATATTACACAAGACGAGGGTGGAACTTGGTTTTCCAGTCTAGCATGTATACATTGCAGGTTTTCTAGACTGCAAAGCGAGAAGGAAGGGAGGCAGTTGCACAGCTTGCTCTAAAGCACCGAAAGGTCTCCAAATTTCTCCTGTTCATACCGTTAGCATTTGCCATCTGGAACTTCTCCACATGGATCTGGATGCCACAAACCTTGTATCCGGGAACCTGCCACCTGCCCTTGGACACTAATTGCTCAGTACGCTCATCGATATCTGGTCTTGCAGCCGCAACCTCATCCTAGAGAACACAGTTGCATCAGCATGGTGCACGTATCCTATTTACCCTCCGATACTTACGACAGTGATATCATCAAATGGCCTCGCCGTCTCAATATTCTCCAACGTCTTCTCCAAATCCCTCAACTCCCCATCCACCTTCCCCTTCGTCTCCTCCGCGCTTTTTACCGCTTGCGTCTCAAATGCCTCAATAGCCTTGATCTGCCTGTCCACATCATACGTCGCCGGCTTGAAAGCTTTGAAATGCTGTTCAATCTCGTCAACTACCTGCCTATTGTTGAGGGTGCTGCGGTAGTGTTCGAAGTCGACGGATTGCGGGGCTTGGGAGAGCAGGTTGACTTTTCGGCGCGCGTCATCGTTCCGCTTTTTGAAGGCTTGGAGGGCGGTCGCTGTTTGACCTTTGAGGCCAAGAGAGGTGGAGATTTTGTTCCAGTCGAGTTTGAGGGCGGCGGAGCGCTGGGATGGATGTCAGTGGATTCTTGAGCTCAACTGAGATGGACATTAAGCAATGGGAGGATCGACGTACTCCTGCTGCCATGTTCGCGGATTCAATGGCAATGCGATGATGCGGAGAGGATGATTGAGCGGTTTGAAGGAGAGGGTCAGAGCCAAGATAGTCGCCCTATAGGGCGTACTCGGCTTCACCAGACCAGAAGGCTACGAGATAACTTTAGTAGTACTACATTGGACATGGCTTGACAACAAGAGCAGATTTTAGATGGGCGCGAGGTCAAGTTTAACTGATTTTCATGTGCTTGTGACCTTGCTTCTTATGGTAAACAGCGTACCCAAGCACTCAATGTTGGCTCAACGCCCGATGCATGCATGGTATCTTTCGTTCGTCTCGGATCAATAAGGACAGACTTTTAGACACAGTTGAGGAAGGTGTGCCTTGCCTTAGATTGAGAGAGCCATGATAGAATTGACGATATCTGGTAGAGTGAAGGGAATTAGCATTGTCCTTTATGTCCACATGAAGGGAAATGGGGCCTTGCCATTGTCATTTTCCTTCAGGGCCTTGACGGCCTTCTTCTTTGAAACACTAGCTTGGGCCATCACCAATTCAATGTCCTTGGCTTCCAACCCAGTCTCGTCAACCTCCTCTCCATCGTCTTCGTCGTCCTCATCCTTCTTGGGCTCCTCGATAGCCTTGCCCTTGCCCTCAGCGGCGTGGTTGTGCCCAGCGTGCGAGTCACTGGCGTTGTCAGAAGGAACCATGTTCTTGAGGGCGCTATCGGAGATTTGAGAGCTGAGGTCTTCAATCTTGGCTTCGCCGAAAACGCTAGAGTAGCTCATTAATTGTGGGCTGCAAGTAGAGTGCTGGGAATGTAGCGTACATGTAGGTGTTGCTTGAGGGAGACTTGTAGACGTCAGGCTGGTTGATAACGAAGAGGATCTATAGAGGCAACGTCAGTCTTTGTAGCAATGTGTTGGATTAACCCAGGCCCAGCGGGGCTCGGAGAACCTTTCGCTGGTCCCTCAGAGACCATGAACAACACTTACGTTCTTGGGACGCCTCAGAGTAACACGCGTGATTCCAGGAACTTTGACCAAGCCCAGCTTCGCAATTGACTTGCGTGCCTTCTTCTCATTGCGAGAGTGGACTGTCATGCCAGGCACTGAAATGCTAGACTCAGCCTCTCCAGTTCCCGCTGCCTCGCCCGCATCTGAGTCGGAGCTCTCGGACACATCGTCGGCATCGTCGACCTTCGCTCCCTTCTTGTCAGGAACGTCGTCAGGGAGCTCCTCAATACGTGGGTTGGACATGTCGGCTGGCTGCTGTTTCACTTCCTCGAGTCGCTTTTCCTCCTTGGCAATGCCCTCGTTCTCGTCGGCCGCAAGGCGATCGTTCTCTTTATCACGTAGCTGAATCTCGATGTCAGCGTCAGGCTTAGTTGGGGCGTTGCGGTTTGTCATCATCCTGAACCCATGGGGCCCTGTAGACCTTGAGGCCATGGTGTTGGGACAGGTTGGGAATTTGGGGGTGGATAGTGAGGTAGACTGGACAAGGAAAACCAAAGGAAAGTGAAATGTACTTACATGTTATGAAAATCTCGTCGCTGCGGTGATGTTGCCGGACTGCTGTTGTGAGGCCCGGAATTTTTGAAGACACAAAAAAACACTAGCGCTATGCGGCATGTTTTCTTGGCGAGTACTCAGGTACGTTTACATACGATTTTGCTTTTCGTTTATCTGATATCCTAGCAAATCAATGGCCTATTCGCTTACTTTACTTTGCGATTCTTGACAAATTTGCACTTGTATTTAGGCCTTGCTAGACATACACGGTCGTCATTAGGACAAGTTTTCGTGTTGAAACCACCGCTAGCAGAGCAGGAAGGTTGCAAGCTGCCTCGTGATTCTAGCATACAGCAACAAAGTTTCCATTGAACTAAAGCTGTATCATTTGCTCCCTCATCCGCCTCGCAAAACGCCCCCTACGAAGCCTTCGCCGACTGCTTGACCTTCGCATGTGCCTTGCGGACCTCGAACCTCGCCTGCTTCTTCAACCTCAGCACCTTGAATCGATCGAAATCCGAAAGGTTGCGTCTCTTCTCCCTCTGCTCCCTCCGCTTAGCCCAAGCACTCTCTTCCCATTTTTTCTCTACCTCCTGCTTCTCCCACGCGCGTGCGACTGCGCCGCGGCCAGCTTGTCGGGGTAGTTTTGAGATGACGATGGGGGTGATGATGAGGTTATTGAGAGAGACGGATTGACGGGGGACGGAGGCATGTTCTTTGGTTGAGGGGCCATCGATGAGAGCCTGTACAACATTTTGGATTTAGTGAAAAGGGATCAAATCATGAAGGGGAGCTCGTACGCGCTTGTGATCTATGATCTCGACGACTGCTGCCAGGCGGCCGACGTATGGACCGTGGGTAAAGAGTACAACACGCCCAACCTCGACGAGCCTCCACTGCGACGCGTGGATGTCGATCTCTGCCATCTTGACGGTGATTCTACAGCGTGATTGTTAACTAAGCTCGTTCCTTTGGTATCTTCACAGATGATGGTTACTCACAATCAGGACTCGATATGGAAAAGAAGTTGTGGTCGGTCCGTCAGACTGGTGGAGGTGCTTGTGTTCTGAAATTCGCTTAACGGACGACGGTTCTACCGACTGCTCTAGCCAGATATAGATTAGCTGGTGAGCAGGGGTTAGCGCAGATCATCAACGTTCTCGAAATCCGCTTTCAAAAACTGCACTTTCGAGCTTTGCAATAATGCGAGTCCTGCAGCATACCACGCCTGACTACTTCTTCAATCGTTAATATCGATCGTGTCCCGAGCCTATCATACAATTGCTCATTACTAAGAGGTCTAAGCCTCAAAAAAATTGATTCGCAGTATCTTTCCGTTCCCGTTCTTTGCTCCGTGACTTTCTTGCTGCCATCCCAATTTGTAGCTATGCTGATAGAAATCTACTTGACATGCTACTCCTGGAATTAAAAGCTACCGCAAAACCAGCTCTGAGCCGTTTTGAAGACCTTGTGTCAAAGGCCTATCCTTGTTGGCACGGTCCAATAGAGGTTCTCGCCATACAAGGGGCGGCAGTATTCTGGATTTCTCTCAAACACCATGGCCATAGAGCGTTATATGGCACCAAAACCTGCAGGTCTTTGCAAGGAGCCTCCCAAGGTGTGGCTGACAGTGTTCTACAGCATGTCTCCGAGGCCATCGATGGGGCAAGATTTATTTACCCGCCTGGCTAACTGAATATCGGAGAGACGTTTCGATGCGGCTAGTCAAAAGACCAGATGCAGAGACACAGATTATTCTGGAGGTGGCCCTCGCTCAAATCTCAAGCCCTGCAGATCCGGAGTTCCCGCACCCCCTTCCTCACCACTACCAAGCACTTCGAATGCTCAAGCTACGATGAAACACCTCCGTCGAAACACGCTGCAAATTGTCTTACCGAATCGAAAACTTCTGGGCTTCGTCTACACTTATCGATGTTCGAGCCTGGATACAGATACTACACGATTGTCGTATACCCTTCTCTGGCGGACTACGGCCAATTCGACGTCTACACGATCAGATCTAGGGTACAGGTCGCCCCCTCCCCCAGCCCGAGTCTGTATCGAGGTAAGGCATACCGTCCCTCAAGCCCCTTCTCCGTTCCACTCTATGATGCTATAATTTGCGACTGACACTTATGCTCGGAGCCTCTCGCCGGAGGCTCGAAACGGGCTAAGCTGTATGATATACAATCTTACATATTCTGACCTTTCTTTTTTCATCTTTTGTGCTACCAAGTTATCCGTCCATGTCAGCTGCTAATACTATACCTTCACAGACTACTATAAGGGATCAAGGCTAGCCGAATTGCAGATATGCTTTATCTGCCATCAACCAACAGAGCTACCAATCGATCAACTTCTATCTCAAATACACGATGCCCTCATCGATGGTATGAGCAGCTTCTCACTACACGGGGTCTGACATTGCAATCAGGAACTGTTGTTCTAGTACTGGAGGCTTTCGAAGGTTGGTCCATCTTTGCCATGCCATTTCAACCCCTGCACCTGCCCAATGATTACAAAACACAAGCACTAGATAGTAAGTGATCCTTCGGGAATGATCACAACATTGTTACACCAAGATCACTGAGGGCATCTCCACATTTTCGGCTTATCCTATTGAATCTTTCGAGTTGCACCTACTGATTGGGATGTTGAACAGGTATACGTTCCTCTAGGACCAACGGCTAATTGGTACTGACAACCTGTGTGGCTATCAAAACAGCAGCGAGGCTCCGAAAAACAATCAATTGTGACGAATACTGTGAGAGGCTATCAATACAAAATCGAGGCTACGAATACAGCTAGCTGTGACGAATACTATGAGAAGATACCAATATAACAGCAACGCCACCAAAAATACGAATACTATGGGAGTCTACCGATACAACAGCGAGGCTAAGGGGCAATTGCGGAATCTGTTTTCAATGGGCAGAGCTTTGAACATTGAGGGAAGCATAGTCACAAATCAACCCGTATAGTCAGTTGTATCTACATCCATCCACCCCGTCCATGTCACATACAATCATCAACCATCTACAACCTCGCTTTCCCATCCACCAACCTCCGCCAATCCTCATCCTCAAACTTCACATAGCCCTTCCGTTTTGGCGGGATCCAATATATCTCATCCCCCTTCCCATTCACAACCTTCTCCCCTCTCTTCGCAGGATCAACCCCTTCAGCTCGTAGCTTCACCTTGTCTTGCTTATTGTTGTGACTCGCCGCTGCGCCTACTTCGTCTTGTAGAACTCTGATGAAGACTGGTACCGCATACCTTGGCATCCTCGCCTTCGCGTACGCCGCCAAGCTCTTCCAGTCGAAATTCTTCTTCTGCTCTGGTGCGATGGTGAGGGCGGCACAACCTGCTCTACCTTCGTGACTGGGGACCTCCACGCCGTAGACGTTGGCTTCGAGGATGCCAGGAAAGTGTCCGATGGTTTCTGCCACTTCGGCCGTGCTAACGTTTTCAGACTTCCAGCGATAAGTGTCACCGAGCCTGTCCAGGAAAAACCAGCGACCGTCATCTGTACGGCGCAATGCGTCTCCAGAGCAATAGTACAGGTCTCCCTTCGCAAAGACATCGTGAACGTATTTCTTCTGCGTAGCTTCTGGGTTGTTCCAGTAACCTGCGAAGGACGACTCCTCGGGCAGTTTAACGAGGATTTCGCCACCTTCGTTATAGGGCTTCCGCTTCGCCCACCCAGTCTTTGAGTCACGGACAATCTCATTAGTTTCGTGATCAATCTCCACTGGAACGAAAGTATTGCGGAGGTAGAAACGCATGAGGGCGCCGTGGTGCCCGACGCAATTGGCAGAGTAGTCGCCTCTGTTCCAAACAAAAAGGGCGAGCATGCCTTCTGAGCTGTTGAAGAACTCGGCTACTTCTGGCACATTGAAACGCTCCCGAAATCGCAGCCATACATCCGGGCGGAGTCCATTGCCATACATACAGCGCACCTTGTGATCTTTGTCCAAAGGGCTTGGCGGGGCAGCGAGCAGGTATCGGGCGGTCTCACCTACGTAAATGAAGAACGTGGATTCTGAGTCATGGATATCGCGCCAGAAGTTCCGCACTGAGAAGCCCTTGCCGATGGCTAGGGAAACGCCTGAGATGAGCATGGTCATGCCGGTGATACCGCCTGTGCCGTGATACATTGGCATGCAGACGTACCATCTGTCGCCGCCTGGGCCACGCTTCAGGTTAGCGATACCGCGGGCACGTCGAGCGCCGCTCATGTGCATACGAGATGTAGCGAACTGGGCTCCTTTGGGTAGGCCAGTCGTGCCACTACAGAGTTACATTGAGTCAACTGAGCTTGACCTGTTAAGACGAGCGAAGACCCACCTGGTGTAGAACAGCGCAGCTGGGAAATTGCCCTTAACACCTGCTCGGTAGCTGTCGTCCGGCCTTTCTGGCAGTTTCAGACTGATCTGGGATTTCAAGCCTTCCGACAGAACAATAAGTTCCATTCCCAGCTGCTCCTCAATTGCTTTCCTTTCTCCTTCTATCCTGCATTGTAGTTTTTCATCCCCGTTCACTAGCAACACCTTCGCTCCCGAGACTCTCAGACAGTGTATCAGCGCATCCCCAGCCAAGTTGAAGTTGATCATCGCCGGTGCACATCCAATTGCCCATAGTCCAAGCCATGCGAAGATGAACTCCGGCGAGTTCTGCAAATAGAACGCAACCAATTGGCCAGGCTTGACTCCCAATTCGAGGAAGAAGCAGGCATATTGGCAGGCTCGGGTGTGAGTATCTCTGAATGTGTAGATACGTTCGCGGGACCATATGGCAACGATGTCAGGCCAGCTGTCGAGGTTGTCTTCGAAAAAGTACCAGCAGGATTGACGATTTGCTTTGACTGCGGCAAGGTAGGAGGTCAGGGGAAAGAGCCTGTCTAGGGCTAGAGAATATTGGTGTACCAGCCTTGATGTATTCCCTTTCCATAAGCTTCAGGTAGTAGACAGCTGTAGCATCCTTCTTGATGTGGAATTTGGCGTCCAGATAGGCTGCTGCAGCCGTGCCTGCGCCTAACGCTGCTGCCGTAGCTGGATAGTATAAGCATGTGAGACGCGAGACAAATTCGCTGGAAGAGTTTCACACCTAGGGCCATGGCTGACTGTACCTCATGCACGCCCAGGTTTTATCTAGTCCAATCGATAGATGTCGAAGCCGAAAAGGCCTTCAGGCATCGATGCCCGTCCTCGTGAAGGTCCTGACTGTGTAAAGAGAACGATACAAGAAGGTAGGCATAGCCTATCTTCGCAGCCAAGTCCCAAGCTTTTCCCACATCTTTGCCTCAGGCCCCCACATCGTCGGTTGTTACTTTATTTGCCTCGGCATGGTGAAGATCGTGCCCATCGGGATTGGGCAACGGTTCGTGGCAGCCGCGCGCCTTGCAGACGCGTTACAATCTAAATTACGAGGGCTTTCACATCCTTCACTGAAAAAAGAGCTGGCTCGTCTCTGAAGGATTGGACGTGCTCAACATCTACTCTTGAGCTCCTTCCTGGGCTTGTCCACCCCAAAGTCTTCTCCATCAGTGAAAATGGCTCCACCAATAATCATCGCAACCCTCCAATCCACCTTTCTAACTCTTTGCTCCTTGCTCATTGCCCAGTACTTCACGTCAAGCCCACCTCCAAACATTCCCGCTCTTCTAATTTATACGCTCCTCTCTACTCCTCCCAACTTCCTATGGCAGCAATATATAGAGTCAAAGTTCCCTGGCTACTCTCTCAAGAAAGTGGAAGTGGATGATGGTGGGAAAGGCGTAGAGGTGGAGAAGAAGCTGGACGTGAGGAACACCCTGATCAAGTTTGGGCTGGATCAGACCGTTGGAGCGATAATCAATGTGGGGCTTTATATCGGAGGAACGAGATGGTTGAGAGGTGTGCCAATTGCGGAGTGCTGGGACGTGGTCAAGGAGGTAGGCTTCGAATATGGGGGCACCTACTCCGGTCAGTGCTAACAATATGCGAACAGCAAATGTGGCCCGTAATGAAGGCAGGATACAAGTTGTGGCCTGCTGTAAGCTTGATACAGCATATCTTCATTCCCGTAGAACAGAAGACTGTGGTGGGAAGTCTGGTTGGGCTGGGGTGGGGAGTGTATCTTGCACTGTTCGCTGCTCAATAACGAGGATACTAATCTACAACTATCATGATCATCTTGAGAATTGTTGACATGAGCTCGCTGGTAGCGGCCCCTCAAATGGTGCTTAACAATACTTCCAATACGTCTTGGAATATGTTCGCAAGACCATTCAAAACATCCTCCTATGTGAAGTTGGAGCCACGACAGAAGACTTTTCGCTAAAACCATGTTGGTGAATTAATAGAGCGATTTGCCTTCAAAGCGGATACCGCTCTTGCCTCGTATTCGCGGTCAACGCAAATCTTTCAAAATCCAACACTGCTTCTGGCCATTGCAACAATTTTCTCCTCTTAGTAAAGGATTGTTTCAGTATAATGTCGCAGCCACCGCCGCTTCGAAACAGGCCTGACTTCCACCTCGGACTGACGCAGCTTAATGGGTCTCCACGCCATCCCAGTCAGAGCACGCCAACACGCAGTCCTCTTTCCACCCCCTATCCTACGCCTAACGATACACCATTTGCAAAGACGGCATACTCCCCATTCCCCTCTGCAAGCCTCAAACCTCCGAATGGATTCGAAAGTCCAGCACCCGTCCCAATGCGACGTTGGGGTCGTTCGTTTCGTTCTAAGGTCAATTGGTTCCGGATCAAGCGAATATTCTCAAGCAAGCCGTTGGTGCTCCTGCTCTTGGTTCTTGCCCTGGCTTTGTGGTGGTTCAATGGAGGCAGCGAAGACTTGGACATTGTAAAGCTCAGTGCGAGTGGCTTGGGAAAGGAATTGATGCAGGAGAGGAGAATGCATGACTATCAGTTCTACCCTGCTACGAATCCCAAGATACATGTACGCACTCACAAGCTCTGCATAGACGGCTGCAGCTAACAGCGAAAAGTATATCGGGCGCTGGACGTCCACACCAAATCGTTTGCGTAAAGATGGGACATTTCCAGGTATATGCCGCAGTAGATTCTGTTCTCGTAGCTAACATGGAGGCAGGAGTCTACTTTGACATCGTCGTTGCTAACACTTCTTCTCTGCTCCTCGCCCTACACAACGCTCCCGAGTCAGCGTCACGCACTTCCGCAAGCGCTTCCCTGGAGACCGTAGCCTCTGCTTCATCGCCAGGTCACCGACACTTCCATTTTCACCCGATCTCATCGAATGAAAAGCCAGCACCTCCCATATCCCTCCTTGCTCAGGTCGATGACCAAGAGTATATCCTCTTAACAAACGCCTCTTCGCTGGTGTTAGTCTCCTCCAACAATCTCGACAGCAACAAAGAGCACCGTGTCCGAATTGTCGCTCCCATGACGGACGATCATGGTCGAGGGGTCGTCGAGCTAGATGGACTGTGGCTAAGCAAGGGCGGAAAGCTAGTCAAAGTTCCTGGATCACTGCTGAGCGAGGACTTCGTGGACGAGGACCTGCTCAAAGCCGAAAATGATCATATAGGAGAGAAGCATAGGGCTGGACTTCATGACATCAAGAAAGATGGAAGCAATAGACATAACCGACACAATGTGGCCGAGGAGCAAGAAGAGCTCCTATCGGCTGGTCAAGATCGGAAGAAGATACTTGAAGTCATCACCGACTCGCCTGGTTCTTATACAGGGAAGCAACGAGGAAGGCGCTTTGGTGGTGCCGATGGCCTGCTGGCTGGCGTGATGGGCTGGGATTATCTGCTTGGGGAAATGTTCGGAGCTGATCACGTTGTTATTGGCGTCGATGGAATGTGTCTGACGCCTGAATGTATCGGCGGCACAGGCGAGCCAGCTGGCTTAGGAGATGTTTTCTTTCGTAGGCAAGTCTTGCTTGGAGTCGGACGATCGATTCATGAGTGAGTGGTTCATGCTGACCACCCCCAGTGGCCCTTCGGACTCGCCATACTTCGAGCACCCATGGATGTTTAGCGCTTACATCCCGGACGTCTTGGTAATTGACCGCCTATTTCTTACGATGATACTCAATGGTTGACATGATTCTAGGTTCTGAACATTGGTAGCTCAGACGATGTGTCGTTCCATACGTACGGTTCAGACTACAACAAGACGCTCTGGGACTTATCCGAGAAGTTCGAAACCACATATGTCTCATTAGTCAAAGCTATACGAAATTTAGCCTACCCCAAACATCCATCCATTGTCCAAAGCGAAAGATCCGGCACACCAGGCATTGTCCCGAGCGCAACTCCAGGTTCCATTCCCATCTTCGTTATGCGGCCTCTGCGAGGTCAGCTGGAGCAAGCAACCCAGAACGCAGTCTCCATGCTTAGAGCCGATGGCGACAAAGCTGTCTTCTGGCTCGACACCTCCGGCTGGCTTGACCCGGACATTGAAACCTCGGACTCCCCAGACTTCTTCCTAGATGAGACCGCAACGCCTGCAAGGTGGAGACTGACGGAACAGGGGAATCAGCGAGTGGCTATCTTCCTTCATATGCACGTTTGCAGATATCTAGCTGGGACGGAGGAGAAGTGCGCATTCTTGCCGCATGAAGTCTACCAGGGAAAGGTCTGGGATCCGGAGGAGGCGAGATTCGATAAGTATCTTGAGGATGAGAAGGAGCGGAAGTTAAAGAAGCTATTTTGGGAGAACGAAGGAGCCGTTGGGAAAGGCGACGCTGTCGATGATTTGGTTGGGGCATAGTGGCATCGAAATCTTTCGTGCTTCTAGAGGTCAGCTTAGAGGCCCCCATCCACGCTTACGCTACGCTAGGATGCCGACGTTAAGCTACGCCGTCGTCATATTGACGTCTTTAGCGCACATAATTGGGCAAAGCGCTTATAAATACTGATGCCGGAGTGGCTCACTACGTTTTAAGAGAGTTCTCGTTCAACCGTCTTTTTCCATGCGATACATTACTAATTTCATGTGAGGCTGAAGCAGGTTGCATGAGTCTCGCTTATCAGATTTGATTTCCGATCTTGGTGCGCGCTGAGCCTTGGTAGTGTGAATATGTGATTACTCAACATTGGCTTGGAAGAGATATACCGCGGCACCAGTGGGCGACAAAACTCATGAGCACTCTAACCCTTTTAGGCAATAATTTCTAGGCTAGCATTTCATGGATCTTATGGTCTTAAACGCCTTTCTACCATTGACTTGACTTAAATACTTTGCCCCCATTACAACATAGTATACTACATCGCCGGCGCATAGCAGCGATCCGGCTGCGCACCTCATCCAGCCCAATTTCGTCCCATACCTGGTGAGCCTAGAACTTATTGCCTAAAAGGGTTAGAGTGCTCATGAATTTTGTCGCCCACTGGTGGCGGTGCATTGGTTACTCAATATGTTTACATCGAGGTTCTTCGTCGCACCCACAATGCGGTAAGCATCCGCCATGGGGACAATGACAGCGTTTGGCAGGTAGTGTCGGATCGTGTTTCCCTTCCAGAAGAAGAATGGGGGTGTGGTTTTCGTGGGATGAGCAAACAAACAACTTCTGCCATTTGTCGGTAGCGCAGACATCTGTCCAAGCTATCCCTTCCAGAAAGTCAGGTGAGATTGCATCCGTATGTTGTTAAGCATGTTGTGTAACGGATTCTACATGTTTCGCTCGACCCGTGAGCTTCTGGAATACAGCTGTTCGCTTCTCAACTCGTTTCGTCTATTAGACTGGTGCGGATAGCGATTGCGCTCCGGTACGGGTTGTCTTTGAATGGGATTCGGTGGGAACGAGGCTGCTCTCGATCAACATGAAGATGCTGTATTCTGCTTCTGGGAGATATTGCAATTAGCTTTTTATACTAAGCCAAGTACAATGAATGCATTCGCTATGCAACAACGATGCTCCAAGAATTCTCATCCATTGATCCAAGCTACACCCTTGCGTGTCTCAGAGATCCAATTGCACTGTACAATAGCTCATGCGTGCATGTTTCGTGGCTACCTTATCATGTCGGCGAGGTGTTGGTAGAGGATGATACTCGTCTCGGACGGGATAGTCTAGGGCTTACATGCCAACTAATTGCGTTGATGATATACTCTCTGAAGCGTTGAGTATCTACGAAACTCCTCAATGTTGAGCCTGCTAAGCTATACTGGTACGGTAGTATCCCAGAGTTTGCACAGGGGGTACCAGATTTCGTAGCGCCAAGATTGTGCGATTCCTTGGGTAATTACAACCCATTGGATATCCTTTCTCGACCTTGCCCAACAGGAAGGAGAGTGAACCATTCGAGGCGTTCAAGCCTGCGTGACCCCCATTGTACGGCGACAGCCCAAAGTTGAGAGATTATTCGGCTTTTGTAGAGCTAAGATGCATCACCACATTAACATCTCGCGTCGTAGTCTGCCTCTGATCTTACATCCAGCTCGCACAAGAACAGCATCAAGTACCCTCCCAGCATCTTTCACTCCGAGAGATCTATCAAATCATCCTTCTCAGGCGTGTACGTTGCGGTCGTGACCGACGAAGTGCCCGTCTTCACATCAGCCGTGGCGTACATACCCATACTCTTGTTAGGAACGAATTGGGTCTACCAGCTCTCCTAGTGGCCAGCACTTTTCAGCCTTAAGTCCATCGTAGTCAGCGAGGCTATTGTCGTCTTCCCCACGTTCCGCGATGTTGCCAGATGTGATGAACGGAACTAGCGATTGGAGAGGAGGGGGCGGAATTGGTCGAGAGCATTGTTCGCGACTGTCAATTTTGCCTCTAAGCGGATGTTTTCAGCAGTGAGGTCGTGGAGGTTCCGAGCTAGCACGCAGGATTGCATCGTGTCGAATGCTTCATGGAGGGCTGAGTAATCAAGTCTGAGGCGGGCATGGGATAAGTTGACGTCTTCAGCTCGGCTTCCTCGGCGTTTTCAAGCGAGCTCTTCGTGTTGTTGAGGGTAAGTTTGGTGTCGGCGAGCTCTTTCTCTAAGCGCTTGCTCTCGACTTTAACGATATCCAGCCTCGCTGATACATATTTGAAAGATAACTCAGTCCCCCGGAGGGTTTCCTTGGTAGCCTCGAGCTCCTTCTTTAGTCGAGCGTTCTCCGCGCTGAGCTTCCCGACCTCAAATCTCATGGCCGCAACTTCCTCCTGTAAGACTGGCATAGTCTCGCTCCCCTCTGTGATCTTCTGCTCTAGATCGTCGTTATTGGCGAGAAGCATTCTGATTCCCTTTGCTAATGCCTTTCGGTCTTCCTCGCCTTCTTCTAGTAGTTCCTTCAGCTTCATCACCTCGCCCTTTGCATCCTCGTAGTCTACCGATTCTTCCTGGTAGGCTTCCAGCAGCTATAGTCAGAATGTTAGCCAGAGATTTACAGGTCAGATATGGGAAATGAGCACATACGCTGGCATAGGCAGTCTGTTCGTTCACCAATTTCTCGTTCACCTGACCCTTTTCGGTCTTGAGCTTCTTTATCAAAGACAATTTCTGCATGTTGTCGGAGATGAATTGCGAATTGCTTAGGGTAAGGTCCCTCTTATCCTGCTCTAGTATGCGGGCTTTTGCTTCAAGGTCTTCGAGCTTCTGCTGAAGTTCTCGCATCTCATCGTTGACATTGCTGGCATTTATTGGGTCAAACGGCCGTTCATGGAGCGTATCCGGCTTAAATTGAGCTGTGATGGATGCGCAAGGCTGGTTGGAAGTCCAGCCGTTGGCCATCACCGGCTGATCATTCACAGGCGTGTTCTGTACGTCAGCCGTGACAGCACTTGAGACTTTCAACGCTCCAATCTTCTGTTCCAAGAACCGATCAAGAAGCGTTTGCTGTGTACCGGAAAGATCTTTCCTAATGCTTGCACCTAGCTCCAAGATGTCTAAGGAAGGCGATCTCTCCTCGGTCTCGATGCTAAGATGCAACTTGGTCAGATCGTACGTAATGATGCGATTGAGACTCCTCAAAAACGCCTCGGGATTGGAGAAGCTATCAGATTGGGATTTCATTAAGTCTTGAATCTCGAGCCGCTCCTTGAGATCTTGGAGCTGGTCGAGTTCCGACTTCTCGTATTCACCAGGAAGTCCACAATAGGACTTGTGAGACACCATCTTTTCTTTGAAAAGGCGTACGGACAGTGTTGTTATGGCACTTGTAGTTGCCGAGTCTTGGTAAGTATCCTCCCCTTCCAGATACTGGGATCGCTCGCCCATCACTGCTAATCGCTGAAGAAGCTGTGAATTGATTTTGAAAGCACAAATCGACTCTGATGACTCCAATGTCCAAGCATTCTGCCTGATAAGGCTCTTCATGGTGGTGCAGTCCGCACCCGAGGCAGCTAGATCAGCCCATATCTCTACCGATCTCCCAAGGTTTGTCAGCGCCGCGGCAAGCTGGTCTTCCGGCTGACGTGTCGACATATTTGCGGCTCCAGCCTGCGATCGGAAAGGCGGGTCAGCATGAATCGCGTAGACTACAGAGCCTCAAGTTCGCAGCACAAAGCTGCTCAAAAGCAAACGATTTCTGCATCAGTGCTCGAAATGGGTCGTGATTGCGTATTTCTTGGTCTCGGATGGGGTGGAATGCCTATTGTGCGAGGATGCGAGGCACGGGAGGGTCTCGAGAGGGAGTTTTATACGCTCACGAGAGAAGAGAATACAGCATCATAGATCAAAGCTTGGGAACGGCGAAGAAAAAGAGATTCAATCAAATAGATACACTGACCTCGATCTCCAGACGAGATTTGTCACAATTCAATTGCTTTTGTAGGCTACTGCAAGATGTTGTGGATCAATAATGTCGTGGCTCAAGAAAATCAAACGAACTTCAGTCGTTCACAGCATGATGTCAACGTAAGAAAGCATTCGTCAGTCGCATTATTTCACTGAAGGTGGCGGGCCAAACATGTTATGTCCGATATATTTGTCAGCTAAGATGTGTAGTGGATCTGGGTCTCTGGCTCTGGAAGATTCTGGTTATCAGAATGGGGAACTCCCCGGAAAGCATACCAGCGCTTCTCTAGGTCTCTGGCTCTAGAATTGTTCTGGGGGGTTCCACCTGTGCGATCAAGCCAGTGAGTGCTTCACTTGAGCGGAATCGGGTTATCAGAATTGGGAATCACCCACAGCAAGGAAAGCATGCCATCATTTCAGTCTCCAGGGCCAACTTTTGCATAGGATTTCTCCTGGGCACACTTACGAAATTTTGTCTTGTACAGCACCAAGCAGTGTACAGTACGTGCACGACTTTTGACCTTCATGTTCCCACCACACGAGTCTTACATTTCCCCTACCCGTTTACCACAATCCTTCCCAAACCCCTCACTCTCCTCCACACACCAATCCCATACCCCAGCTCCACCACCCCCCTACAAACCTCCCACGCCCTCCTCGCCCCCTTGATCGGATAATCCAACGCCGGTGGAATACTCGTTCCCACCAAACTCGGAAACCGATCCGTGCAAACGGCTTTGGTATTACAAATATTCCTCAATCCTTCCTCACCTCCAAATCTGCCGTAACCGCTGCCTTTGACACCCCCAAAAGGGAGCGAGACGGCATAGTAGACTGCGAAGTCGTTTACGGAGACCATCCCTGCTTTGAGCTCGCTGGTGACTCGTTGGAGATTGGCGGTATCTGAGCCGAAGACGCTGGCGCCGAGGGCGTAGGAAGTGGAGTTTGCGGTCACTATTGCCTCGTCCACGCTGGAGGCGCGCATCAAAACGCATATCGGTGCAAAAAGCTCCTCTCGCGCTATGCGCATGCTGGGTGTGACGTCTACAAGCAGGGTGGGCTGGAAGTAGTGACCTTTTGGGTGCTTGGAGTGATGGTAGCGTTTCCCACCAACGAGGCAACGAGCGCCCTGGCTTACGGCATCGTCGATGAGATGTTCTAGCTGCGAAAAGCGAGCACCTGAGATCATAGCACCCACGTCTACGTCGTCGGGGTCATCCAGAGCCGAGCCAACACGTAGAGCCCCGATACGTTTCTCAAGGATAGAGACAAGGCCGTCGTAGATTCTGGGGAGGCAGATGATGCGCTCAATGCCGACGCAATTCTGACCTGCTGATTGGAATGTTCCTCGTAGGAGTATGCTGGCTACCTGATGCACGTTCTTTAAGTCGTCAAGGATGATGGCTGGATCTTTGCCTCCCAGCTCTAAGCACACAGGAGTAAGCGGTTTCGCCGCTGAGGCTGCGACATGGTATGCGATGGGCCGTGATCCAATGAAAGTCATGTGGGAGAGGGAAGGGTGTGAAGTGAGGTGGTCAGCGGCTTGAGGCCAGCAGAGGAGAGGCTGGACTAGGTTGGACGAGTGACCGCAGGCAGTGAGCGCTGCTCGGGCTATGGCGGCGAAGTATTGGGTGGACCAGGCGGTGGACTCGGACGCTTTGATGAGAATAGCGGACCCGGTGAAGAGAGTGGATATCAAAGGGCCCATAAAGTTGTGAAACTGCTGAATACGTCAGTAGAGCTCCAATTGGACATGATCAAGGTGGCATACAGGATAGCTGCAGAGATTTAGCTGGCTGAAAATATCTTCACTGACTTGGTATGGGGAGAAGGGACGTACTTCCAGCTTATGCAAGCAGCCACAACACCCAATGGCTCCCATCTGACCTCATTATACTTATACATCATCAAAAAGTTTGTCGGCCTCCTCTCAGGCCTCAATGCCTTCTCTCCATGCTGTATTGTCCACTTCAATTTCTCCACCGAAACCAGTATCTCCCCAAGCGAAGCATCAACCTTCGTCTTCCCAGAATCCAGGCATGCCGCCGTAGCAATGGATTCTTGGTTATCGAGAATGTATCTGCACATAGAGTCAACCCTGCCCGTTGATTGTCCCTATTGATCTTAATTGGATGCTGGTACTTCAGTAGTGTCTTCAAGACCTTCCTCCGTTGTCTGAACGTAGTCTTCACCCATTCTTTCTGTGCTTCTTGAGCCTTGGCTACCGCTCTGTCGATACCGTCTGGCGTGGCTGGGTTCACAAGACCGAGGAATCGTCCATTGGCTGGGCAGTAGCATTGTATGGCGCTCGAACCAGACTTCTACATTCAACGTCAGTCCTTCTGTAGATCTGGGATATGAGTTGATGGACTTGCCTTGATGCTAGGCTCGTCAAGGACTTCCCCTTTCCATCCCGGCGAGCATTGTTCTGGAATTGGGACATTGAAGGTGACTGGTCGCTCGTCGCCATTGTTGAGGACGGCATAGCGGAAAATTGTAAATACAAATAATAGTGAGAAGAAGAAGATGGAAATCTCCAGCCATGGAAAGTCGGCAGGAAAGTCATTGAGGGTATCCATGTAGTTGGTGGAAGTCAGCGAATTTATTTTCGCGATCTACAGCGCGTCATATGCACAATCATGGCCAGCCAATTCCACAACGGTACGAGTGAACTCTGCGAACCATTGAATGGAACACTTATTACACAAGCACGAGGATTCGATTCATGTCTATCCGGCGCAAATCCGTTTGCAAGCACGCCCCCTTTTCCCGCCTTCCATTAACATCCGCTCGCGGCTCTGGTACAAGAAGAATAAACAAGTGGTATCATTCGCGAATCTCAATGCTCTCCTTCGAGATGTGTACCATCCTCCACAATCTTCAACCCTGAGTCCAAGCCTTCTTCCGACCGCCTGAGGCCTTGATCGGAGCCAGGGACTAGACGTGACTAGCCCCTCCTCTCCTACGCCCTCCACCGCGGCCGCAGGTCAGGCAGGAGATGATGATGTCGAATAGGGAGACAATGGCGCCGATGATAGCTTGAAGGACTGCGCCAATGCCGTTTACGATGGCCATGAGACAGGCGCCGATCGTTTGGAAGACGGACTTGATCTGTAGAATGGAGCATATTAGTAAAGGTGATATGAAAACAAGTCTTAATGCTTCCACATTGTGCCAATGCTCTTTACAGATAAGCAAGATGGAAGTTTCTTGGGACCATGGGGAGCGGAGAGGTGCAGACGTACGCATGATACGACGGCACCCATTTTGAGTGATGTAGTAGGGGAAGCTGCTGGTTTGGATTTGAGACGAGGTGTCTGGAAGTCTGGTGATAGGTTTGCTGGTGATTGATGTCTGACGTGATTTGTATCTCTAGGATGGTTAGAAGATTTGAAAGGGACGAGAAATATTTAAGCGCGTCCCCAGGCGTCGTTTCCGAAGGTAAGTGCAATTTTATCTCGAACCTTGGAAGGCCTCATCTCTTATATGACTCCAATCAAAACATTACGAAACTTTAATAGTTCCTTTCCTGGGAGATCTCATCCAAAATCGCCATCTGCTACCCTATGGGAGCGCTTCGTGATTGCAAATGTTGCTGCGCCAAAGTCTATCAGGTGGTTTACCGTACTTGAGTACTGACCACGAGGACAACACACAGCTTCGTAATGCATGCACCGCCACAGCTTGACGGAAGCTACTCTACGAAGGGGAATTTGCGTGAAGATCGAATATTGCAGCCACCGCTAATCATATGCTATATCTCTTCAAGTAAGATCAGCTTCGCTTAAATCTCTTGACAGGCGTCGATCCTTGGTCGATCCTGTGGCTTGTCGCTTTTACTCATACTACTGTCACCGAGACTGCGCCGCGAGACGCACAGAACGATCCCATCCAGGATACGAGGCTTTCACTCCTTGAAAATGGATCTTACGCCGATCAAAATTCGCGGCAAGAAGAGGTCGGCACAGACGGCAGATTCGAGACACTCTGTCGCCTCCCTACTGAACCCACATCTAGATCCGAAGGGCAAAAGACCTCTTCGTCCCACCGACAACACGTCCGATCTAGCAGCAGCACGTCCTGCAAAGACAGCTCGCTATACCCTCTCAAGACCAGACCAAAGCAGCTCCCTGAGACCCCTTGAAAGATTGCCTACCGAGCTCCTGGAAAGCATCTTCTTCCTCTGTCTGAACATCAGCCTCCCACAAGCGTCACCCATCATTGGTCAGGCTCTGGCCTCTACACATGTCAAGAGCCAACTCGTCCTTCGAGTTTTCGCCTCAGGAAATACCCATCAATACCCGATTACACTCGGCAACCTCGTCCCCACATTGAAAGAGCAGGCTGAGCTGCAGTCAGCGATCTTGCGGACGAAATGGATGACACTGCCATTCCTTCAGCAATTGATACCCGATTACATTGTCACAACTATCATCCGAGAATTCATCCAGCGATCACTTCTCTGGCTTGGCAAGGAGCCTGTGACCGACAGGAGTGGGCCCACGATACGAGAACATCTGAAGGATCCTCGCTTCAATCACACAGGGGACCCTGGCCTACCAGGCTTTTTGGAATTGAAATGGCCCACAAAAGTCCGGGGTCAAACAACTTACCTAGGCATCGGCCTCCAAGACGGACTCGTCACTCTACGCACCCTTGGTCCTACTCCGCGCCACGTGGAAGTCTGGGATGCAGAGCTTTCCTGCAACAAGTGGAGAATCCTATGCGGCGTCGAAGGCTGTCAGATCCCTGAAAAACTTCTCCGTGGCCCTTGGACCGACGAGAAGTGCGCGTTTCTGGAGGTCGCTATCAGAGGAAACGCTGCGGTCGACTGGGTTGGATCTACGAGCGGCGAAGTCGCTGAAAGAGGCTTGGTCGAGGCCATACGAGAGCACAACCCTCGAGCGATCAGAGCATTGGTTGCGAGAGGAGGAAATCCACCCGTTAGCAGGCCGCTCAGACGCGATGCACTGAATATCACTTATGAACTCTCCGATGAGCGTCAGCTCATACACAATCCGGGATACCCCGACCTACCAGTCAGAAGAGGCGTGGGCATCGTCCCCAGTCAAAAGCATCTTAGGATGGCTCTATTGGAGGAGGATGGCCCTGAAGATGTAATTGGAGCGCTATTCTCAGCTGCCGAGACGAACTTTGACCTCGATGATTATGCCATCCATGAATGGGTCAGGCGAGTCGTTCACGAAGAGGATTTGGGAGACGAGAAAGCTGAGCGAATATTGTGGTTTCAGGAGGAGATCATGTGGTCGCGCTCCTGATATGAGACCCATGTGGCTTGATTATACTGGCAGAGAGCGACCTGTTGTTACGAGCTGAGAAGAGCAATGTCATGAGACCATTCAAAAAGCGCTGGGCAAGATTTATAGCAGACGAGTATCATCAGTACCGCCATTGGATCTATCTGTAGAGGTCACAGTTACCCAGACTGCTTTGACAGAAAGCAACAAGTAACAAGTACAGATATTGTCAAGAGCGAAAAGAAGTACCGTCCTCGTTGAAACTCAGTCAGACATCGAGTAGCATATCCGAGAAATGAGTACCACCAACGCGATTCTTGAGATTACTAGCAGCAGAATGCCCTATACACTATTCGCGTCGTATGGGTTTTGCGCCTTTTTTTGCCCCGTCTTCAACCCAATGCTGGTTTCGGTGCTCTAGTCTCGATGCTAGCAATGCATAAAATATGGGAGTTGAGCGTGATTTGCCCCTGTCTTTTGCTCTATCTCTATACGTAGCTTCGTTCCAGTGGTCTAGTCCAAGTTCGATAATGTATAGCATGTGAAATGAGCTTTTCAATTAGAAGCCTTGGAATATGTAATTAATAGCTAGAGCCTCTTATTCTTCCAAGCCACCTATTCTATCTTCCGCTATGCTAAATGCAACCACATCTAATCCTGCTACCCGCTGCATGGGTATGGTACTCAAACAACGTAAGCCATTGAATGCTTCTTGATCAAGAGCTAGATCGCATGCTATCATATTGCAAGATTGCCAAATATTCAAGAAATTCAATCTTCCTCGTAAGCATCTTCCTCCGCATCTTCCTCCGCTGCATCAGTGAGGTCCGACATTTCCACATCTTCTTCCTCGGTCATTTCCGTTTCCTTCGTTTCCTCCCTCTGTACTGCCTTCCCGGCAGGCTTTGCCTTTGGTGTCTTCGCAGCCTTAGCTGGCGTTGCAGCTTTCTTAGGCGTAGCTTTCGCAGCCTTCTTAGGAGTAGTAGCAGTAACTTTTCTCTTCCTTGCTTTAGTGGGGCTTGCATCAATTCCTTCTTCTTCTTCGTCCTGTTCATCCTCGTTATCATTGTCCGCCTGCTTGCCTTTCTTAGGGGTTTTCTTTGGAGTATCAATGCCTCCCTTCTTCTTGCCCAATCGCTTGACCAAATGCTCAATCGGACAATTCGCATCCTCCCATCCTGCACTCTTCTCGCCAGTGACAGCGCGACAGCGAGGGCAATGCTTACCATGCTTGAGAAAGAGTTGATGCAAGCCGTATTTCAGATGGTCAGGGATCATGACCTCGCAATGTGAAAAGGTGGAATTCCTGTCCGCCTTCTTCTGCTTTGGTGCTCGAGATTCGTCGGGTGGTACCCAGCCGAGGTATTGGCAAAGTCGGAAGACGTGTGTGTCGACGGCGAAGCAAGGGCGTTGCATGCAAAAGAGGGCGACGCAGGCAGCGGTTTTGACACCAATACCTGGATATGTCGAGAAGGTATCGAGGGCTTCTTCGGTAGATAGAACATGGTAGTAGTCCAATGTAAGACTTTTGTGCTGAAGCATAGTGTATTCAGCCTCTTTCTCGACAGTCAGCTGCTCGCCTGCCTCTTTGGCTTTGTTGAGAGCAGCACGACGTTCCTCGTTATCAGCGTGCACTAGGGCAAGAATCTTCTTGATGTTCTTGCTCTTCATATCCGCAAGACCACCGACCTTGATGGCCTCGAAGACATCTTCAAGAAAAGCCTCGTGGATCTTGTTCCAACTTACGCTGCCCTTGCCAATACCTTCCGTCTCAAGGCCGAAGCGCTTGACCAAGCCCTGAAAAGCGTTGTTGGAGTTCAGGCTGGCTGTTGCAGCACTAAGAAGTGTGCGAATGAGGGCGTCCAGGATGGTAGGGACTTCACCGCAGCCCGCTATCTGCTCGGAGGGAGGAGGGATGGTATCGGGCTGAATGAACCAATGATGGTCCTCCTTGGGAAAGCTGGCAATCAAAAGATCATGAACAGTCTGCGCCTCATCTGCTGTGGGATGCGCCCAGTCCGGGAAAGGTGTTTTGCCGGGCATAAGACCATATGGATGAGCCTTCTTGGCTCGCTTTCTTGGGGTTGGTCCATCTTCGACCGCGGCTTCGGCACCCTTGATTATCTCCTTCGCGTCTTCGTTCTGCTCCTCTTTCACCTCTTGCTTTGCGGACTTGGCCTTTTTGGATGAATTCATGCTTTCGCCAGGTTCGTCCTTACCCTTCGCTGCGGACCGCTTGCCCATATTGTGTGGAAGCATGTCTCCATCTTCTTCGGTCGTGGGAGGAGCATCTGTACGCTTGCGCTTGATCCCCAATTTGGCAGGCTCCGGCGATTCGTCCTGTGATTTACCTTTCGGTGTTTGTTGCTCGGCTGATTTCTTTACCGCAGTGACAAGTTTATTGGTGGACAATGGCGTGTTTGGCACAACCTCTGTCTTGGACTTGGCTTTGGCGGCCGGTTTCGTAACTTTGGGAGATGCTTTCGTTCGAGCAGCAGCTTTTCCGTTGACAGGGGCAGGTGTGGCAGGTGGACTCGAAAGCTGCTGTGCGCCATTGACATTGCCAGAGGGAACCACAGCGGCCTCTTTGATGACGGAGTTGCGAGTTATGCGCGGCGACATGATAGGCTTGGAGTGATGGCTGAGTGACACGGGAATTGCAAGATATCGCTTGAAATGTGGGAAGAATTGTTGTAGGGGTCGGAGACAATGAGGATCGCGGGCAGTGACCCTCAATCCTAGTGTCTTTAGGACGAGAGACGTGTCTAAGGAAAGAATTTTGGAGAGAAGTTCGTGAAAGGGAAGTCGAAACTCAGCGACTGGTGAGAGAAGAAAATACCCTACTTTAGCCGCGACCTTGGTGAAGTGACGGGAAAATGACGTCAAATCGAAGTCGGATGGCTGTGTGAATACGCGCTTGGCTCTCTTTCATTGCATAATGTAGGACGAGACTCGTAGTATTGGGCTCTATATGTTTGGAGAAGGTTAGGTTGCTAGAGCTCGTTGGTGTCAAAAAGGTCCCGTCCACTCGACGCTAACATGCAGGTACAGACTACTAGCCTCGGAGAGCATTATCTTGGTAAGGTAGCCTTACAGGTTTGGTGTCGGAATAAGTGGCAATCTTTGAGGCCTGTGCGACTTTGACACAAGGATTCTCATGCTTGAGAGACAAGTTGGACATTTGAGCTCATTTTAGAGCCAGTAATAACATCAATGCAACTCATCTTCAGTGCCGATGGATACATTCTCTGCACTTCTGTACTTGTGTGTTGCGATCTCGCGACTCTTTAGCCCTTTCAACTGTCACTTGTTGAGATAGCTTGCCTAAAGAGTGTTCCAATCCTGTACTCCCATCAAAAGTACATCCGCTTTTGGAGCACCAAAACCTCCCATGAGAAGCAGGCCTTTCCGGAACGCCTGCCAAGCATATCACCGATCCATACACAAGTTACCTATGATTCAGTACAGTCAAAGTCAGCTTGGTTATGCAACCCAATATCCATGCGGTTCCTAGGCGAACAGTCTTCTTCGTGACCAGAGAACTTCCGCTTTTGGTCCTTCTTCTGCATGACGCCATTCCCATTGACCACAGGGATTAGGTCGTTGGTGTGCGTCGGCGCCGGAACGACCTTGCCATCTTTAGTGACCTCAACGCCATTGGTAGCCATCTGGATCTCTTCTGCGCCAGCAGATCCATTCGCGACGGCTTCCCTGGCGCTTTCCATAACCTTCATCTTCTTGGTCTCGCCTCTGATTTGCTCAAGATGTTGAAAGTAGCCTACAGGAACAAGGGTAACGTATTCCCCGTTGAATACACCGACTTCAAATGTTTTGGTTCACTCGAGGTATTGATGGCGTGATCACTGCATTTATGCAGGCTTCTTTGAGATTGTCCAGCTCTTGGAAAATGACTTTCGCAGCGCCGATATGTTTCGCGATTTCATCATCGCTGCGTTTGTGAGCAATGAGCTCCGATGGAGAAGCGAGATCGATGCCGTAGATGTGTGGATGGCGTATTCGAGGTGCAGCACTTGCAAAGTACACCTTGCGAGCGCCGGCCTCCACTGCCATGTTGACGATTTCCCTGCTGGTAGTCCCGCGCACAATACTGTCGTCCACAAGGAGGACGGTTTTGCCAGTAAGTTGTTCCTCCATAGCATTGAGCTTCCTCCTGACTCCCTTCTCGCGTGCCATTTGCCCCGGCATCATGAAGGTACGGAAAACGTAGCGATTTTTCACGAATCCTTGGCAATAGGGTTTCTTGAGCCGCGCAGCAACACAAGGAGCACTGGTATTGCTAGTCTCGGGTATGGGCATGACAACATCGATCTCTTTGAGCTGCTGAGGCGTAAGGACCTTGCTGATACGATCTCCAAGCATGTGACCCATATTCTCTCGAGACTTATGAACCGATATGCCGTCGATAATGGCATCTGGTCGTGCAAAGTAGCAGTACTCGAAGATATCGGGGCTGTAGCTCTTTTGCGCTTGAACCTGAGCGAAGACTGGCGGTGAGCCCTTGGGGATGATTACGGCCTGCCCAGGCAGTATGTCTCGGATAGAGTCCCTCTTTTATCCTAGCTGACGTAGCGCCACTGATTCTGACGCCATCATGTAATCCATATCCTCGCCACTAGGAGATGGTCGCGACCATAGCACAAGAGGACGTATACCGTAAGCGTCACGGAAGCCGATGACGCCAAAGCCTGCAAGCATAGCTGTACATGCCCAGCCTCCTTCCAGTCGGTCATACATCCTTGACAGAGGTGCGAAGATATCATCACAATTTATACGTGCCTTGCCCGTGATTCCCAGCTCGTTGGCGAATATATTCATCATCAGCTCACTATCACTCTCAGTGTTGATATGGCGGTGGCCTTCTTCGTCCAAGAAAGCTTTGAGCTCGGGAGCATTGATGAGGTTCCCAGTGTGCGAAGCAAATGCCGTAGGGGTAATTGGCGAAAAATGGCTGGGCTTCTGCATTGGCACTGGTGCCGGCTGTTGGGTATCTCAAATGCCCAATACCCATATATGCAGGGAGATCTCCAACTCTTGAGGCGTCCCTGAATACCTTTGCTGCCAAGCCATTGCCTTTGCACTGATGGATATTTCCCCCAGGCGCGCAGACAGCTAGTCCGCATGCATCTTGGCCACGATCTATAGCAGCAAATATTAGGACATTGCATTCCTGAGTTGGGTCGCGTCGCATCTCACGCTGCAACAAGTAGAGTGCCTCGTGTATATCCGCAGCCACGGATTTATCTTCCGGTTTGGCATGAATTACTGCAATAGTTCCACACATATTCCGAAATCTATTGAGGTACCGGTATTCAATCTGCAAGAACGGTGTGTCAGCGATCTTCAATACCCGTTATCCGCGCTCTATACAGGTCCATTCCCCATATTTTGTTCAGAAATTCGTTTTCTCAGCAATGCAAATCAGTAGTCTAACATCTTGTAATTGAACGTTCATCTTCACAATCGAAAGAGGAATTGACCGGTCCTTGAGGCATAAATGGCGGGCCTTACCAGAATTATCTATGGCGCATGCCCCTCACGCCCCTCATTGGAACAGATTGGACCGCGTCTGGCCAACGTATAGTGGTGCTGTCGATTGGTCCAATGGAGGGATAGAAGGGTTTTCGGCCGGTGACAGATGGTATGGCCTTGGCCTGACAGATAATAGAGGAAGCCATCATTGAAATCCGCTCATATCCCGCGGGGACCAAATTGAAGATTTCTGGGTCCAATTTTGGTTTGCTAGTGGCTTCAAGCGCGCCAAGCCGGCTTTTCTCCGCGATTGCCCCTCCTGCTGCTGAAAACGGTTGTCTTCTACTCTTCATTATTGACGGCGAATACGTTACGATAATTAAGGTATTTCAGAGGTACTAGAAATGGCGAAGTACCCTTGTCTTCACCCAGAGTGCATCGAGAAATGAACGCGCACCCCATCTTAGGCTTAAATACCCCTGATAATGTACATTATCAGCGAACGAGACCCCAACCTATCCCCAACCTCTCAGACGTCATGGCCTAGACAGGTCTTGCTGGGATTTGTGCTCAAAGGCAAGAGGATGCCTGCAGTGGCTACATGTGAAGAAGGAGACACAAAGCCAGTGCTATGACCGGCTTCATGACGTTGCCGAACAGTGAACACCCTAGGTTTCCCTACCTTGTGCAAAGCCTGCAGATCTTTTGAGTAGCTCATTCGACATGCTCCTTACTGACTCGTATATTCCTGTCTCCTAATCGGTGTACATCCGCTTCTTATCCTCAATCTTACAGCTAAGCCCAATATCAACAACAATAAAGTGGTTCATCTTTGCTTTCAATCATTTTGCAGAAGGCTTCTTTTCGACGACAACGATTTCGCTTCATCACTTTCCTTTGTATTCAAAGGTGTTTCAAGTTTGCAAAATTGACACATTTGGGACCTTGACCGTCGCAAGAGAGCACTGATCAGACTTGTGTCAAATGTCAAAGTGAAAGTGCCTGGGCGGCTGACCTAAAATTTAAACACACCTTAGCAGCAGTAATGATTGCACCGGAGAGCCCCGTTCTGGATCTGAAAGGGACAGTTTGCTTAAAGTCTTTGTAGAATGCCCTCCATCGATGCTTTGTCATAGGAGAGTCCAGGAGAGCGAAGTGAGACATCTCTGTTGGAGAATGACAGGTTAAGTATCCTGTTTCCACACTCATTCACCAAACTCTGATCGTCTCTCTTGCTTTTGGTCTCTGGTTCTCGACAATCTTGCTCCATCAATTACCAAGGCCATTTTATCGCTAGGAGCATCGTATAACCATGAAAGGGGTTTCCATCGTTCACGGTACATAAAGTTATTCTCAGAAAAGGCTCAAGAAACTCTTATGATCATTCACCATTCGATCTTGGTGTCCACCCATCTCGTCAGGCTGGTCTTGTTTCGGACGCTTTTCTACCAACGGTGTGTTCGGATTCTACTTCAGGGTTTATCTTTTAGCCTGCTTCTCTAGGCATCACTTCTTCAAAGAATTCAGCAGAAGTACGACACGGAAGCGTGCACATCATGTTTAGTACGTGGTTTTACGACTAAGCGTCACTGAGTGTTTCTTAATTATTAGAACTGCACGAAAACGAGGCCTTCTGTGAGTGAACGATTGCCCGTATACCCATCTCCTTCAAGACGCCAAGGCATTAGTCCCAACTTCTCCACCCCTCAACCTCAGTCTTCTTTACATCTCACCCTCAGCAAACTTAGCTATGGCTCGAAATACTGGCGAGGGTAGTCGAAACGCTATTGTCATCAATGACGAAGATGAAGTGATGGGAGATGTTGCCGCTGGTAATATACCACTCAAATTCGCTGTCGCTCTGCTCACTTGTCCTATTAGAAATCTCTGAAATCGCTCAAGAGGTCAAACAAACCATCGAACGCCAACAGCTTCAACTACACCCTCTTTCTCCGGGCCTCACACCATCACCGCGCCCTTGTCCTACGAAAAGCAACGCAAGTCTTGAAGAAGAATTGACTTGGGCTCAAGCCCCTGCATTCCCTATAGCGCCGACCTGGCATTTTCCTCCACGAGACTCATCGTTGGAAGTGATTTCGCCGCCGAATGCATCCTCTACACCTTCCAGCACTGCCGATGTCAGCCATGAGAATTCCAGTCATGCTACCGTCGCACCAACAAACTCAATCCAGGCGCAGCGTCAGAGTGAAAGCCAGCAGCCTGTGGTCACTGACCTTACCGACGATGAAGACTTCGCTGACGAGGATGACTTCTCCGCATGGATTGTCCAACAAGAGGGAGACGAAATAAGGAGGCTTTCCAAGGTATCTACTGGATCTCAAAGGGCCCTACGGAGGAGATCCTCCACGATCCTTCCCAGGAACCTCCCAATCACGGCACCATTCGCCAGCTTAGACAGTTACACTTACAATGGCATCCGATTGGCTCCAAATGTCTTTGTGGAACTCGGAGAGGGAAATTTCGACCGAGATTTCATGAAGATTGTTCACATCGTTAAGGACAGGCGCACCTCAGAGGTCACTCTCAGAGGATACATTTTCCGAAGAACCCGGGAAATGAACGGAGTCCTAGAAAAGAAGCTTAACGAGGTCTGCTGGATCATTCACGTCGATGACGACGACGCAAGAGATTCCAAAGCTCAAGGCGTTGAGACAATTCCAGTTACAGAAGTCATCAAGCGAAGGCGCATTCGGCTAACTAATCAGTCTTTCCCTGCACTGAGCTTCCGTGAGGACGGACTTGATGACCCGCAGGAGGAGGTCGAAAACGGTCGTGTTCTAGTCTGCCGATACAAATATCTTTGCTTCTACCCCAATGCCAAAGCACGTATCGCAAATGCCTGGTGTGAGAAAGGCTTTCACAGGCTCAGGCGAGACGAATGCGACAAATACACGGATAACTACATGCAAGACGAAGAACTGCGAAGCCTTTGGCGAGGGACTACCATTCCCGGCGGTGCCAGAGAAGGCTGGCTGCGAGGAGAGAAAGAGTTTTTACGGCAAGAAGGCAGATCACATGAGGGATTGAAGGGCAATCAGTCTTTGAGGTCATCGTTCGGTCCCGACTTTCCCGAAGGAGAACCCATGGATAGAGGAAGTGTCGGACGCGTCCTTCATCTTCGTGACCTTGGAGCGGGGATCATCGCCAGCTGTGACGACCATAACGTCCACACAGTGCCTGATGCTATTGCAATCGACGATGGAGAGGAAGAGGTCGATTCGCCTCCATCAGCCCCACGCTCGCAACAGCGACGGCGTGTGCACCACAAGCACCTCACTCCCTCTGCAGGTCTTGCCAATTGGCTGGATTCTAGCGACGACGATTCAGACGATGCTGGGGTCTTGTTCGGGCTCAGTCGAGGAGTCAGACCTAGCTCAAGCACTTCACATCGACCGAGGCAGAATTCCCCACGAGTCGTTGAGATAGACGCACAAGTAAAGACATCATCCAGCTCAGGCATCGTTCAAAAGCGATACGAAGGAAGGATAACATCTACATACACCCCTTCGCCCCTGTCCCAGACCAAGAGACCAGCTGAACGATCAGGGGAGTCGCCAGAAAGGCCAGTGAAGCGAATGGATTTGGGCCGAAGAGCAGACCCGGGGCATCGAGGTCTGTATCAGGGAGGTGGAACTTCGAGCCGACTTGGTGGAAGGTTGTACACTTCCCGGGAAAGCAGTCCCTACGACAGTGACATCAACCTTGGACATTCTCAAGCAGAAGATGCAGATGATGTTGTGGATTTGAGCATGCCTGAGAGGGTCAGGGGCTTCAAGACTAAACCAGCCGGTCTGCTTACCCCGGTGTCGCTAGTGAAGCCTAAGCCAATTCGTTGTCGCCCGGTTGCACCCTCATGGACACCGGTCAACACCGCACGCTGCTGTACACCCTTTCCTACCCACGATCAAAGAAACAAGGATGAAGACACTGTTGTTGACCTCACGAAGCCCCGACCAAGAACGTACTCGGCCAATGTGGATGACCGTAATCCGCACCGTTCGATAGCCCCTCAATACGATCCGTCTGCATCGCTTGAGCGTCAGCAAACGCAAGTCTCGAATCACTATAAGACATCTCCATCTCCACATGTAGCGCCTTGCTCTACGTCCACCAAGGCGAACGGCTATTCCTTTTTGCAGTTGAACCCCACTTCAGAGGGTTTGCGCTCTCGACCTGGCTTCCGCCCAACTCACCGCGTGAGCACTCCCAACGCTTCCGCACGTCTTCCTCGCCCCGGCTCAGCTTGGCTATCTAGCCAACTATCATTCCCTTCGTCTAGGATCGGAAGCCAGGTCCAGGTCACATCCGAAGATGCCAGTAACTCAGTCGCCAAACAGCGCCGATACACTTTCGGCGACGCCTTCTGCGGAGCAGGAGGAATGTCCCGTAGTGCGATCAATGCAGGGTTGCGCATAGAATGGGGCTTCGATTTCAGTCTACCAGCATGCCAAAATTACGCACTGAACTTCTTTGGTACCCCGATCTATAATGTATGGGCAAACGAGTTCGCCGAGGGTCCAGGAGACCACAAAATCGACATCTGCCATCTGTCACCGCCTTGCCAATTCTTCTCTGATGCGCACACTATCATGGGAAAAGATGATGAGATGAACACCGCTTCTTTGTTCGCTATTTTCAACTTGCTTGAGAAAGCGAAGCCGAGGATTGTTACGTTGGAGCAGACATCTGGGCTTATTCGTCGACATCCGATTTATTTCAATACGGTGATCAATATGTTTACTTCGAGAGGCTTCAGTGTTCGATGGAGGGTGATGAACTGTGCGGACTTTGGGCTGCCGCAACGTCGAATGCGACTTTTCGTCATTGCATCATGGTAAGTTACCCTCTTTCTGGTCAGGTCTTGTGCTTAATCAATGATTCCCGATCTTATTTGGCAATCCTTGGGATCGTGCCCTCGCGATGCCGTTAAGTCCTACTCAACCGCCCGATCGCTTGCACCACATCAATGGCTACTAACCGCTCCTCCAGTCCCGGCGAAGCCCTTCCCCCCTTCCCCAAGCCCACCCACTCCGCCCACCCCCACAAAACCGGCCTCAAATCATGGACCACAATCACCTCCGTCATCGCCGCCATCCCAGAAAACTGGCCTAACCACAACCCCTCCCTCACCGTTCCCCGCGACGCCTCTCCACAAGACGGCAACAAAACCGCCACCTGCATTACCACGAGTGGTGGTATCGGCAATATACATCCGAGCGGGAAGAGAGATTATACGCACAGGGAATTTGCGTGTTTGCAGAGTCTGCCGTTGGGGCATAAGTTTGCAGGAAAGGGGGTAAAGAGGCAAATTGGGAATATGGTGCCCCCTGTTGTAGGGACGGTGTTGTTGGAGGATGTGAAGAGGAGTCTTTTGAAAGCTGATGGATTGCTGGATTCTTGATCTACATTCTGGGGATATAGCCGATTTTTTGGCATACTTCGGGGCTACCCCCAGGTTATTGCCTCCCACTGGGTTATGAGACCTGCTCTAGCAACTTCTCTATGCCCCCTTTCTACGAATTAGTCGCTTTTCCTTCTGCCAGATTCGTCAGCTCGATCATCGTAATCTCCTTGAACTTCGGCAACGAGAAGATCAAAATCCCACTGCTCTGGTCTCTTGAGAACCTTGTATGGCTCTGGGTCACATTTCCAGAATATTTCCAGCGACATAATTTGCATCATTGGCGATGATGAAGCCTTTCCCAAAACATTCCACCTATTAGCTAGGCCACTTTCTTCCCCAACGAGGACGCCTCAATTCGATACTCCTGCCTTCGTGCTCCCTTGCCTCTTGCACGCACGCCTAGGTATGCTTCCATCGCTTCTCTGTCATAGACAGCTGCAGCGAAAATGAAAATGAAAACTCCCCGAATCTTGTTGAACAAAAATTGATCTCCAAACTCTTCCGGATTCGTTACCGTGCCATACTGATCAGTACCTAAAGAGCGGGCAGTTTTCCCTGGTTAGGATGGTCTTTTCTGCAGATAACGGCTGCATATCGTGCACTAGCCTCCTGCCTGGTTGTTGGCGGAGGGAGGATAGGGTTGGGAAAGTTGTCGAAAGGCTGGATGCGAGATATGGTGAATTGCAAAGTCGAGTGGTTCAACGTATTGCTTGCTCTAGATGGTATAAGCGAAATGGCAAAACGGTCTCCTTCTCACCAGCCAACCAAGCACGTGCCACAGACAGAAAATTCTTATCATACAACCGTCAATTTTGACCTTACTGTCACAGCGGCACCTCAATAAGATTCCCAATACTCTCAGCCGGCGTCTTCGGCTCCCTCCCCTCGTCCTCATCCTCCTGGTTCTCATCCTTCAACCCCAATCCCAGCCCAACCCCTTCCCCCTCTTTCTCATTAGGCCCCTCACCCGGACTCGTCACAGCACTGACATCCTCACTCCCCTTCTCCTCCTCCTCCCCATCCGCCTCCCCAGCCTCTCCCCTCTGCGGCCCATCCTTCTCCGGCAATGGCGGCGGTGGCCCACCCACACTCTCTCTCGGCTCCCTCTCCGGACTCGGCGCATCCAGCGTAGAGCCTGGTGTCTGCTGGGATAAAGACGGAGTAGAAGGCGTAGGCGGCCGCTGTTCCCTCTCCCTCACCGGCACAGTCCTCTGACTCTCATTCCTCTGTGGCTGTGGCCTTTGACCTTGCTGCTGCTGCATCCCCACTCCCTGGCCGACTTGTCGTAACCTGGGGTCAGCGTCGAGGTAGTAGCCTCGCACGCCTACGATGCGACCTTCGCGCTCGCAGCCTTCGATCCACTCGGGGCGGACGACGGGGATGTTCATCTCGGCCGCCTTCTCCCATTCGCGGCCTCGGCCTTCTGTGCAGACGAAATGCGTCGTATCTATCCTGACCGTTTCCGCGAGTTTGGCGCCAATTCTTTCCACCGCGCCTGAGAGCGATTCGCGAAGCGGAGGGGCCAGCACGCCTGGCGTAACTGTGATACCGGAGAGGTCTGTCATTTTATGCGTCTTCACCACCAATTTCTCGGAACTGTATTGCCCAGCAGACGTCCTCAGGATCAAGTGAAAAGTGTATTCCGTATCCACCGCCAACCCGCTCACTTTCGTAGCCAAAATCCCCTTATCCTGGGGTATCACCCCGGCCTTGCTCCCATTCCTATACAGTGACAAACTCCTCAAGTCCGCTGTAGCCAGTTCTATTTTATCCCATTCCAATACCACACTTGTCTGTGTGGCATTTCGGAGTTTCAAGACTGGTGGGGAGGGAGAGGAGAGGCCGTAGGTCGTTAGGATTGAGGATTGAAGCCCACTGAAGGCTTTTTGGGAGGTCGTTTCGGAGGTGGTATTCCGGGAGACAGTAATGTCGACAATGGAGCCGGAGGTTATAGAAGGGGGGAGGAGGATGGAGGGGAATTCGATCTGGTTCGCGAGATAGTGTCAGCAGTGCCTTTTTGGGCACGATGATGCGCCATTGAGCGAGGAGAGGAGCTTACGAGGCGCTTGTCTTCGGTCAGGAGCACGGCAACGCCGGCGTCGACTTTACCGACTGTGAGAGAGATCAGCATGGTGGTGGGAGCGCATGGGTAGCTGTGGGAGTTGGCGCAAGCTGGCAGAGAAAGCTGTTGCAGGGATTAAAGGAGCGTTACTGGATTGGGATGATATCTTGGCGTTTCGTTCGGCCGTCGGGAGCCGCAGGTTGGCTGTCAGGTTTATTAGGACTACATTCAATGGCTAGAAGGGCTGTTCGAACTATCTTCACCTCGAGCGTGCATGAGTGTGACAAGCAATTGTCTCTATTTATTCTATTCATTCTATTTCACAGGATTGAGCTCTCTCCGTAGAGTACATGAGTAATGCAAGCGACGATCCATGATACTCCACCGCGCCCCTCGAATGCAGTTGCTGTTTGCTGCTATGCTAGAGTGTGTATCGTGATTCCATTTCGATCAGCTTTTATCCATTGCATTGATTGAACAAGGGTATCTCCATCAACATGCTCCGGACTATCCTTCCTCTCAAAACACCTTATTAAAAAAAAATTGTACATGCCACTAGTGGGGCGCGTTTCTACCGTATCGTATTGAAAATGAAGTAAAGCAATGAAAATCGTATCGTGAATAATGTTGCTGGCTGCGAGAGGTCTGCTGTATGAAGCTCAGGCTGGTGACTCGGTGTAGTCGCGAGAGACTGTTGGGTGAATAACAAGGCTCAGCTTTCCGCCCGAGTGTAGCTGCGAGAAGCCTGCTGAGCGAGGCTCAAGCGCCAGACGCGGAGGATGTGGTAGAAGCACGGTTCTTCCACATCATGAAGCGCTGCCAGGTCCAGGACCAGACCATGAATTTGATCGAGTTGTAGGCTTCGTCAAAGACATGCACGTTGAATTCATGCGGGATCGCGAAGCCAGCGAGAGAATCAGTTGGGTCGGCTGTGTCGTCCAAGCAGATAATGTGCTCGCTGCTATCGTTCTTGATGGATAATGAGCGTGGAGGCATTGATTGCATCGGGTATTCATCGCTCTTCGAGTCAGTGGCGTGCAGTGTCGCAATCGGGTCGGCAGGCTCGTCCCATGGTGTGACAGCTGAGATCGGCGTGGCAGGTGAACTTGGACGCGAAGTAGCGACGAGCTTAGCAGCCGCGCCAAAGATCGCATGCAGCTTGGCGTAGATAGGCGACTCGATATTGATCGGATACTTTGCGGTGTCTGCATGCACGAGGCTGACGTAGATGCTTAGAGCCGCGCGGAAAGTCGCCATACGCGCACGCTGGATGTCACCGCGAGCTTTGGCAAAGACGATTGGATACTGTTGCGTGAAGTTGATGACTTTAAGCAGGAAAATGATGTTTTCGCCGTTGAGCTCGCAGCCAGAGGCATAGACTTGGAGGCTGTCGGAGTTGCCGTCGAGACATGTTTGGAGAGACTCCATGGAGTACATCTTGCCTGATTTGGAGCCAGTGGAGGGTGTTGCTACTGAATTTTCCTCGGAGCCGATCTTCTTCAGGTCGAAGTCTTTCAAGATTTGATCTCTCTCCTTCTTGGCTTTGTTTTGCTTGCGAATTTGATAGATCGGAAAGAAGAGAGTAACGATTTCCATAGTTATCAGGCCAGGCGCAAACCTTGAGCGATTCATCAGCAGCAGCTTCGTGTGCATTCCTCTGTTTCAGGAAAGACTTACCACATAGCAGGGACCCAGTATTTGTTGATGTCGCCAAAGCTGTCAGAGTAGACGCCAACAAGCCAGAGTGGTGTTCCTGGAAGGCTTTAAACAGTCTAGTCAGCAATGTGGACACTAGCGAGACTTTTCTTTGTTTTGTGGAGACACTCACCCAGCAACGATTGCAATAATTGTCTGCAATCTCCACTTGTATATGTCGCGAACCATTCGGACCTTCCAGATTTGATACGGTCCAAGGACGTAGTTCCAGACGAACTGCCAAACGATTGAAGGGAACCTGGCTGCCAGTCAGCACATAGGGAGAAATGTATGGCGAATTGTGAGACCATGCTTACCACTCCAAGCCGCGACGACACAAACCAGGTGATGTATGATGTCCGTATATCCCATACGAATTGAACTTACGAGACATGCAGTACAGAAGCAGAGAGACCGTGAACTTTGTGAGGCGTCAGCCAAGGCACGGAGTCATTGGTGGTAAACTGTCGGTTGGAATTACTTACCTGGACCGCCATGCCAACGAAGATAAATACCTCATACTTGTTCTGCTTTGCAGCTCGCTGCCACCAAAGCTTGAAACGCCAGAACCAATAGCGAGGTCCGCCGAGGCCTTGCCCATGGCCAGGAGGCAGTGGGTTGTAAGGCTCGTCAGTACGAAGCAGTTGGATCTGCCCGCGGCTCACGATGAGGAGGTCCTGGTTAGAAGCTTGGAATAAGGCAATGCCAAGAGGAAGATAAATCGACATGGACCAGAACTCCACATTGCATGGGAAGAGGCCATTGAGATAGTACACCGCGAATACCATGAAGAGATAGACATGAAGGATGAGGACAGCTGTCAGAGAAAGAGCGATGTTTCGCATCTTCACTGCGGCGTGATTACGGTTGAGCCAGAGGTAGAGGCAGGTGACATAGAAGACGAGGGTGTAGACGATGCCGAAGGCGAAGGTGGAGATACCATAGCCATCGTCGTTCTTTGGGCCCCAGTTGTGCCCTCCAGGATTGAGGTAGGGCATGTTGGCAGTGTTGTCGAGTATGTGCGGGGTTGTCTGAAGGTTAAGGTCAGCTTTGAAGCCCGTGTTTGACGAGCTCTACTGACCAAACACGTGGACAGCACAGGCTGCCGTCCAATTCAGTACAGGAGGAGTCTAGCATGCAAGGAAGGATTTATATCAGAGCTTGAGACAGCCGTATAACGTTGTCGGTCGTGGTGGAGGTGTCGGGGGTTGTTGGTTCAAGGATAGTGAAAATATTTGATGGTTGATAACTTTCAGTGGGGAATCCGCAACAAGTCTCGCCAAATCAAGCGCTAGCACATCACTGGTCTCGGCAGCGTCTCTATGGTACCGTCTGGTGCCGTGAGGCAATAAAGTAAAGTAGATGATTGACAAACATTAAGCGTGGAGGTCACTTGCTCTACGCTTTTTACATGTCTCGCGATTGAAGCGGTTGGCAGAGCTTCGAGGGCATCATGTTCGTTCGTCAATCGCATGCTTTAAAGCTGGGGATAGACAGCTTTTAGAGGAAGTACTAGCAAGCTAGCGGTCCTCGTAAGCCAGGTACCATCATTCAAGCTTCGGAGCTTCCCCCTTGCGATCACCATGCATTCGGACCGTGCTTTCCTTAGTTTCATACTACTAATGTTCCCAAGCATGCAATGCTCGCCATTTTGCAGGGATCTCTCGATTACAAGGTCCATGCTTAGCCTGCACCGTCGCATTTCTCCAATTGCTGCACCAATAAAGGTTGATTACCAATACCTCCTAGTCATTCTAATGATCCGTCGCACAGACCCTAAAGTAGTGTCAATTTAGAGCCACGTGTCCTCCCGGATGGGAGCTAAACTGTAAAATACAAAGTAGAAGCTAGTTACTCATTTCTACCCGGAGCTAAGATCTTGAATGCTTGACCCTAAAGTAAGTTGTTGTGCGTGGGAAGCTAATCTCTAAGAGCTGTTCCTCTTCTCTATTCACGCACCACGTCCATTACTGTAAAGGAGCGTTACTTGCTATAAGGACGGCAGAAGAAGCCAGCAGATGTTCTATGAAACAGAAATACAATCAGACTTTGAGGTTATGCACAAGCACGTCACACCTTTTTGTTTTGCTTTCCCGCGTCTGGGCAGGGGTTTTCCACAGGGGGGGCTCGTAAGCTCGGGCCGATGATCCAATGATCGGCTTTGCTAATCATCCTTCGACGGCAAAAAGCACACTACTTTATCTTCCGAAAGTAATCTGACCATTGGGGAGTGGGGAGACGGAGATTTCTCCAATGAACTCTCCCCATATGGAAGGATTAAAATAGAATATGACACATCGAAACTCTGCATGGCCACCTTCTCTGCTGATTTGCTATCAGAGACCAGGGCAATTTTCCAGCGTTCTGTCAACTTATCAAGCCTTTAATTTGCGCTAGCATATGAGGTGATTGCTCGATATGTGCCGCTGTTCCTGTGGCGCAAGTCCAGACATTGTAGGAGACATTTAGGCTTTGGATACTTACCGAGTAGCCTTGACAAGTACAACAGAGCGCAGCGCAAAAAGTATGGACGCCTGCGGAAAGCCGAACGGTATTCAACTGCCAGACACCAAAAGACAGAATTTCATTTCCTTTATCCTCCCCGCACAATACCATCGCTCTCTACGAGTAATCACTGTCATAGGATTACGGGGCACGTCATCTTAAAAATAAAGTTCAATGAGAGGCCCCATAAGCGAGCCCCCAAAGCGAGCTCCCCGAGAGTGGTTTTAGGCGCTCGTAGGAGGATCTCCCGGCTCGGCTCCGGGGCAACTGGGGCCTTCATTGAATCTTATTTCTAAGATGACGTGGGGGGCACGAGATCGTCAGCCGGGGTCAAGCATCCTAGCGTTGCACCTAGAATAGCCATGCTTGTGGCGGAAGTCCAGGCTTCAAGTGATCACAAGGCGGTCAACGAGATTTATAACCACCGGATATGTTTTTGCTGTTTACTGAGGGTCACCGTCAACACTCCATCCCTGCTGATTGTCACAGGTACCGGCCGTGAGACAGCTAATATTCTAGCTATTGTGGGTGATATGGGGCTTCGAGTCCGGTGAGTAGTGATTTGCTGCTTTGGCAGAAGTCTGGCGATGCTGACTCGATAACTTCACAAATCTAGATGTTCCGAAGCACTAGAAAATATACCTCCATCTTTGCATACGCACCTACGGCCAAACTAATGATTGCCAAGCGATTCGGAATACATTTGGCGGATTTCTCGCGCAGGAGAAAAGGGAGTAGGCAAAGCATAACGGGAAAGGTCTCGTCAACAATTCACCCAGCATGCTTATCGACGTTGCACGCTCCTGTACGCCCTACACAGCCAAAAAGATACCCTGCTAACGTGGCACAACACGGGGTACAATAGACAGCTTTCACAAATTACGCGACTACCTGAAAACAAAATACTAAAGTAGCTGAAGGCAAAGAATACACACTTCGTGCACCACACGGATCCGTCTCAAAATCCAGCTTCAATTTGGCCCTCCGCCAATTTTTTGCTGTGTACTCTCTATGGTAGTATATCAGGCCAGAAACTATCCGCGTTCTCACCTACCCCTAAGAACATCCAACGGAAGAAACTCTCGCGGAAACCACTTCTTCACAAACCAAGACCGCCCAGCAAGCTACCTTGTATGAATCTCAATCATCAGGCAGCCCTGAGTTATACTGTGGCCAGCGTACCTATCGACAACCTTTCACACCAATCCGAGTCTGTGCGTGCAAGCGCTCTTGTAGAAATTGGAGGCGTCTATGTTGACGTCGACTTGTATACCCTTCGATACTTCCCCCCCTTTGGCCGCATAGGTTTCGAGGACATCCTTAGCGAGCACCTTGACGAACAAATACACCCTCCTGTCATCTACGTAACACCAGGGCACTGCATTGAGCACGCATAGTTTACTCTTCAAAGTTGGCGCCATCCACCCTCATACTTGGATGCGCCATGTGACTGAATAAGTCAGGATGTAGAGGCAATTGACTCCGCCGGCTGACTACTAAGGTAGGTCTTGATCCTGTCTCGTAACACGTTCTTTCCATTGGTGCTGTTTCCGAGAATCTCGTTTCTATTTATTAGGTGCACAAACATTCCATTGTGCATGCTGGAGTCAAGGGCAAGAGGAACTGAGAAGTTCACTGTGTTGATCGGGAGTTTTCTCGTTCAAACTTGAAGAGCTAGACGACTTCGTGATTCTCATGTGATCAGATCACCCAACCAGATGACTGTCAATTTCCTGAGCAGCTGGTCAACAACGGCGGACGCTTTTGACGCCAAACCTCGGAACATTTCCCTTTTCCAGTCCTCACTTTCCTTACTCGTGACCTTAGGCCATTGAGGAGTGGAAATTGTGGCCTTCAATAACCACTTCGGCCACTCAAATGCCGTGCACAAAGTTCGTTAGCCGCGTGGTCCGACCCGAGGCTTACATGTTTTTTGCCCCTTTTCGCCACCCAATTCGGCCACGGTGTCAATAGATATCAAAGCTTGCTTTGATGCTTCCCCTGTGCTTCGTGAGAAGTTCGATATTTTCAGGCCCCTGACATAAGATATCTCTCGTGTGAGTCAAGAACAAGCGCACAGTCTCTGGTCAATCAACCATGCATGACGTCACGGGGAGCATCACACTATTCTTTCGCTCCTGCTTGACGTATGGGTTGCGCTATACCCTCCAGAACCATGGTACAGCCGTCTCAGCTCTGTGGAAATGCCGAGGCGCCATGAAGGCTTCTACTGGTTACAGCATTGAAGTGGAAATGAACTTGGGCTAGACCTCGTCGATGTTCTCTGTATGACCTGTCAAGGAAAGAGAGGTGAAGAGCACATCTGTTGTATGGGATTGGTCTGGTTGGGTTGGGTTATTTATTCAGTTGATAGTGTTTAATGATATTGTTCAATAATCTGATTGAGAAACGAGATGAGGTTTGCCCTGTTCGTGGTCTCCCTCAATATTTTTTGGGGTTGAATAATTTGATTCGTTTCATAAAATATAGGCAGGGATTCCGTGTAGCAACTTAAGAGCAACATACCGAATACGACGGCACAATTATCACGCAAAGGGTCAACTGGACGGTTGTGACCAAGAGACTGTAGACAGCAAGAATGTTCAATCTACTGTACAGATAGGCTATTGATCACGTTTATACGACAGGTCCGAGTATATTCATTACTTCATAAGCATATTGACAGCCCACACAACCTAGAATAAGTATCAGCATGCCATTTCTTCAAGAACCTGAAAGGGTCCAAGGAAAGGAAAAACACTCACATTCAGCGTTCTTAAATCCCCATAATGTTGCCCAACGCCCAAGAACACCACGGGAACACCGGTCGCGTGCACCATACTGACCAAAGTCCCCACCATATCGCCGACCGTATCGCACTTTGATATTATAAACCCATCCAGCCTCCGATTATGCCCGAACGCGGAATTGAAATTTCTTGCTTGCGCGACAGAGTCACTGCCAACCAAAGCTTCGCCCACCATGAGGATCTTATCGGGGTTGGCAAGATTGCCGAATTTTTCCAGATTCGACATAAGGCGTGTGTCGTTATGCCGACGGCCGGCAGTATCGATGAGCACGACGTCGAACGATTGGGCTGCTGCGTAAGCCACAGCGTCTTTAGCGATATTGGCAGCGTCTTTGCCGTAGCCTTTCTCGTAAAGCTCTACTTTACCCAAATTTTCTCGCTCAGACAGCTCTTTCAGATTCCTGGCGTGTACGCGCAATTGTTCGACGGCGCCGGAGCGGAATGTATCGCAGGCGGCAATGAGGAGGTTGAATTCGTTCTGGAGGAGGAAGTAAGCTAGTTTGGAGAGATTGGTGGATTTGCCGACGCCGTTCACGCCGACGACGGAGAATACGTAGGGCCGTGGTTTGGATGATAAGGGGTTGAGTTGGGGAGGGGCTGTGACGGATGTGACCGAGCGAAGAATGTCGAGGGAGGTTGTGGGGGTAAGAATCTTACGGAGCGAGGACTCCATTGCGGAGCGGATGGTTGTCTCGACGCCTACAAGGGAAGAAGAGTTTAGCGATCGCAATTCGATTACGGACAAAGAGCCACTCACTTTCGAAGCTACCAGTCTTGACGCCAATTAGCTCTCTCTCAACGCCTTCGCACAACCTTACGGCTGCTTCTCTTGCAACGTTTTTGTTCAGCAGATGCTCTTCCATCCCTCTCATTGGCTTTGCGAGGTCTTCCTTTGTTAGGACCTTGCCCCCAATGACATTCCGGAAGAGTCCACTGATGGCACCGAGACCTGACCCAACGAGGCCACCCATCGATGATGCCGACTCTGTTTTCTTCGCATTCGCGTCTTGCAACATCGAGTGCACTTCACTATCCAGATCCTTGAGTACAAATTGTCCTTTCCCAGTCCGCATTCCGAACGAGCTGGAGTCTATTGCTTCGATACTAGCGCTTTCACCGTTCGTGGGAGCCTCTTCGCCAGGTGTTTGAGCAGAGTAATCCAGGACAGTCCCATCGTCTTCGTCTGCCAAACCGTCAGCATTCCATCGTCGCATCTTCTTTCCCGAATCCTTCTTTGGCTTGGTTTTCCTCTCGTCCCCTGACGACGCATTTGTCGGTGCCGCCGCAGCTTTCCTCGCTCTTCTTGACTTGGGCCCGGCCTTCCCAGCAAGTATATGGCTGGCCGGTGTGGATGGTCGTGATGTCTCTGGCGTGGGTATAGGTGTTACATCCGTTGAATCTCCATTGCCTTGTGGCTTCCTCAATTGTCCAGGCTGAGAGGCAGCTGCTAGGCCTGGTAGAGGTGGGGGAGGTTCGTCAAGTTCATTTCCAGAACTTGGAGGTGGTGTCAACTCATCGACTGCAATTTGCGGCGTTCGCTGAGAGTTCTTCTCTGCAGCACCCTCCAATTCCTCAACTTGCTGGTCGAAATACCTATCAAAGTCGCATTCTACCACACTTGTATGAGGTTTCATTAGCTGGTCTTTGTACAGATCAACAAATATGATGCGTATATTGTCCAAGAGCTTCTCAATCCAAGTCAGATGTAGGAGCGATTGGTAGACTGCCTAGGAAGCGAATCAGCAAAAGCCGCTTCTTCATCCGTTTCTTCGAGTACACCCACCACAAAGATCAGACCCAGATCTTTCACACTCGCCCATTTCAAAGTGTATTGCTCCTTCTTGTATGTAGGGTTCTGGGCAGCGGAAGCATCGTCTGCAACGCTTGCGCCTGGGAGGACTTTCTCTTCGATGAACACATCTTTTATGAAGCCGTTGATAATGCTACTGCTGACGGGTGCGTATGACTTGGACCACAAGACTACTCCCGACGTAGTCAGTATTTCGAAGCTGTCCAACATAGTGAAAAGTAAGCTAGCAATGCATGCCAGAAAGAATCGCAGATTGATAGACGTCCCGGTTAAACTTCGGTCTCGACAAGGCCGCAGAAAGTGTCCAGAGCAATCTATGCTTAAGAAAAAAACATCCTCATACACAGATAACAACGCTTCTACAAAGGCTACGTTCCGTTCAAATTCGCCTAGTCTATATTCCATACTATTCCTTTCGTAGGAAATGCAACGCGGCACCTACAACCCACCGCCAGCGCACTCACCTCCACTCCATCACCCGGTACCTCAGCATGTCTCCACAGTCCCGATGATGCGCTCTCCGCCGCCGCCTCAAGGCGGTTCAAACTATGGCGGTAGTCCTTACGCTGGGCAGATGGGTGGGCCACAACAACCACAGCAGGGAGGGGGTCCGTTCGCACCAAATTTTGGGGGATTCATGAACGATCAAACAGCGCAGATGGGATACCAGGTCGGGCAAAAGGCTGTGATGGCTGGGCAGGAGTATATGGAGCAGAGTGTACGCCTCTCAATTAGACTTGGCATCTGCGTTCAGAAAAGCAGCGCGCTGATCTGGATAAATAGATCAATCGCTACGTTTCCATCCCAGCACTAAAACACTACTTCAACGTATCCACTCCCTACGTCCTCCGCAAAATCGCCCTCGTCCTCTTCCCCTGGCGACACAAGCCTTGGTCCCGCGAACAACGACCCTCCAGCACATCCTCCGCCGACCCAAGCAATCCCCAAAATGCCTACTCCTACTACTTTCTCCCTCCCCGAGACGACCTTAATTCGCCAGACATGTACATCCCCGTCATGGCTTTTGTGACATACATCCTCCTTTCCACACTCCTAGCCGGACTACGAGGAGCATTCCACCCAGAAGTCATGGGTCTCACAGCAACCGCCGCCTTCGCTGTCGTTGCACTCGAGATTCTGGGGTTGAAGTTTGGAACTTACATCCTCTCAATTTCAAACGACAGCCAACTCCTCGACCTAGTCGCCTACTCGGGCTACAAGTTCGTTGGCGTAATCGTCACTCTCGTCGTCGCCGAAATTCTCAACCGCGGCACAGGAACAGGGGGCTGGGCAGGCTGGACAGTCTTCACATACACGTTCCTCGCGAATGCATTCTTCTTGTTACGGAGTCTGAAGTATGTATTACTGCCTGATTCTTCGTCGAGTACGCCCGCTGGAGGGATGCAGACGGTTGCGAGGAGTCAGAGGAACAGGAGGACGCAGTTTTTGTTTCTGTATTCGTATGTAGTGCAATTTGTTTTTATGTGGGTGCTGAGTAGACAGGATAATGCTAGTGCGAAGGTCGTGGGGATAAAAGGTTAGGAAAGGCGGTAGATAAGGGGCATTGTTGAGATGTAGGATAGTAGACAAAAGAGAATGAAGTCGTTAAATGCAGCCTTGTCGTTGAATACAACATTCGTGAGGGTTGTTGGCTGGATGCGATCACAGAGAAGGGAATAGAAAGCCCGATCGCAAATATGGCCGTAACAACTAACAAATGTCGAACCTTGCGAGAGGTAAAACGTGGATTTAAGGAGTCTAGCCTCAGGATTCAGCCTGGGGCTCAACGGCTGTCGCGCCTCGAGTGCCCTAGTAGACTAAAGTAAGCTGCGGGCTCTCGCTGGGGACTATGCCACGAGCTGAGAACCGATAATCTATCTGGGTTGCAACCCAAATAACCACTACGAGTCTGCCTTGATATCACGCCCTCGAACGGCTGTCTCGATTCGCATCATGCGATCCCTGGTCTGTGTCCCATAACGTTCTCATGTTTTCATGCCGAAGCCTTTTCAACCCCAAGGTGTAGTGCCTCCAACCTATCATTGCATTTGACTATAAATATGAATGAATGTCTACCGCGAAGAGAAAGAACTCGCTTGTGGTGCGCTGGAACAGACGGAGCGGCATAGTAGATGCAAATTGGTATGAGACAAGTGCACATCCTGTCATCGACCATGCAACGATACGGCACTGGAGGAGATACCTCGAAGGTCTCGAGCCATGCCATGTACCAAACCTAGGTCCGGGCAAGGACGACCAAAGAAAAGTAGGGAGCATAGAATTGCAAGTTGGCAGTGATAAACGACTAAAACGATTGAGCGAAGAGCATGGAGTCGTTGCAGCAAACATCTTGCAAACAGCATGGGCATTAGTCCTCAAGCGCCACCTCGGAAAGGATTCGGTTACCATAGCCCTTCATATGAAGACGTTGTCGAAAAGCGGACCTCTACACATTCGTTCCCACTGCGCAACCGCTGGCCTAACTGCAACGGACGCATGGTAGCCAACCTCCGTTACAAACCCGGCAGAATATCCGATGGACAGTCTTTGGACATGTCTCATGCCTTCAGTCAAACTATCTCGAGCATACTGAAAAACTCGTACATTCTGGCGAAAGACGTCGGCCTTCCCAGTAGTGGGGCACAGAAACGTGTCGTAGTCATAAGAGCTCGAGAATCTGGCGACCAGAAGAGCATATCCCGTCGACTATGGGAAAGGCATAGTGGACTCGATGTTTCATCTTTCACACAATGATATCGTAGGCTTCGTCTGTGATGATGCCTAGGACAAATCTCGACCATATGTTTGGATCAACGGATTAGACTGGTAGTGCAGCGCGGAGTTTTCGGGCATCGGCAAATTTGTGGACAATTTGGCGGCAAAGTAGTGGGAAGGAGCCTGTAGCATGTGTACATGATAGGATTACCATGACAAGGTGTCGGCGAGGCTCTGGCATGAGTGAAATGGTTGATGTTCAGATGTCGTGCATGATTGGCGGCCGTTACGGCCGCCTACATGACCGACCCCTCCATACTGACGTAGGATTTGGCCTGGGCCAACGCAGATAGATAATTATGTTTAACTGCGTCAACATCCCTCAAGAACGATTCATATATATTTGACATCCGAATCAAACGAAGGTCCATCAAGAATCATCCAACATGCCTGTCCACCCATCCGAAGAAGAAGCGCCAAGCGGCATCTACGAGAAGATCGCAAAAGGTCCCTCTTCGACCACAGAGTCTACTGCCAGCGAGCACGAGGAACATCACAATGAGCACACGCCAGGAAAGCCATCTGCTCAGTACATGCAGTCGAAGGGTCCTCAGATCCCAATGAACATGAGCGGTACGTCCGATCGCTTGTTGCGTCGCATCTTCGAATCAATATGCTGATGAATTCTCTCATTCTCAGACATGCCACCCAAAGCCTCGAAGGAGGAACTTAAAGCACGTTCAGAGGAGCTCAACCAGTGAGATGGCCCTTCCCTTCGGTATGTTGTACAAATGATCAGGCAGGAGACGATGATATTGATGTTTGTATAGACGGCAAAACCCCAGGGAGAAGATCTGAAAGGCGTTGAAAGAAGAGGTCGGGCTCATGGCTGACGGAGGATACATCCACCTGCAACAAATAATAGCATGGAGAGATTCTTCAAATCCATGGCCATTGCATTTCTCAAGAGCTTGCGTGTCGTTTGCATCGTTACCCGTGTGTGCCGTACATACGCCGCCTCTTTCCAGGAAATATTACCCTATGGTACCGACGCTGTCTGGGCGCTCGCTACCTCACTCGTGCATGATCGTTGCGTTGATGGCCGCCACAAATCTTCAGTATTGCCTGGACAACCAGCCCAGCCTGCCTCTGCACCTCTGCATGCTCTGCTTCGACGCACTTCTTCATCACCTCAATGTCGACTGTTCCAACAAGCACTTCAGGAACCTGCTTCCCCTCGACATCAGCCAGTCTCCTGCCCTTCTTATCAAACCCCCTTCTCTTCAATTCCTCCACTATGGCCAAAGCAACCCTCCTCTTCACCCAACTTCTCACAACTTTCTTCGAGTGCATAGGATTGCTCGTGAACACGATCCATAGACCCTCCTTGCGCTTGTCATATTCGCCATTGAGAAGAACCTCATACCGCTGACGCGTGGGCGCGTGGAGGACATGGGACGTATCTTTCAAGATACTGCTGGCGGTATAGGAAATCTTATGCAGTGGAGATATAGCGACACGGCAAACATTAAGGGTGCGAATGGCGTTGAATTTGGGAGGCCGATGCTGAATAGGGGAGCTGGGTTTGCTGTTTCCTTTGGACCAATAGCTAAGGATGGAGGCGTTCATTAGACGAGTCTGCTTGTGTAGAAGCATGGCTCGATCCCGATAGCTTCATCGTGAGGTCTTGTGTGACACAGACGAAACTAGTAATTGCAACACAAAGCAAGGCCGAAGAGGGAATGCTTCTGGGCGCTAGAGTTTTTCGCTTGAGTCAGCGATCCGCCGCCACTGCAGCAACACCCCAGTACGCCCAGCAAACACCTAGAAATCTTCCTTCTTCAACAACCCGCTCTCCTGCCATACCAACTACCCTGAAAACTACAACCAGCACTCAATATGCCCAAGAACAAGGGGAAAGTAAGCAACTCCTCTCCACATCTGTTACACCACTTGCAGTACACCACTTCGATATCTACCACTCTACCGAGATTGGGTTTCCTACGAGGACTGTGAGCACAGCTGACAGTCAGCCTAGGGTGGTAAAAATAGGCGTCGAGGAAAGAACGAGAACGACAATGAAAAACGCGAACTCACCTTCAAAGAAGAAGGCCAAGGTACACCCACCATCTCTCCACCTCCACAACTTTCCACTAACACCGCTCTCCCTCCCCAGAATACGCTCAAGTAATCAAAATGCTCGGCAACGGCCGCCTCGAAGCCCTCTGCTTCGACGGCGAAAAGCGTCTCGCTCACATCCGTGGCAAGCTCCGAAAGAAAGTCTGGATCAACCAAGGCGACATAATCCTCCTCTCCCTCCGCGACTACCAAGACGAGAAGGGGGATGTCATACTTAAGTATAGTGCCGATGAGGCTAGGAGTCTGAAGGCGTATGGAGAGTTGCCGGAGACGGCGAAGATTAATGAGACGGATACGTATGGGCATGAGGGCGTGGATGATAATGTGGAGTTCGATGAAGATAGGGACAATTCGAGTGATGATAAGGAGATTGATGTGGATGAGATTTAGGTGTATGGAGGGTTGGAGATGGAGGGAATACTTGCGGCCTATGCATGCTGGGCGTTATTTCATTTGGGTTGGCTGAATAGGGTAAATAAACCTGGTGTGGATGATGGCAGGAGCTTTACGGAGGGCGGGGGAGGAAATTCATAGGGATGCATGGCTAGTCAGTCATGCATAGAAGAACCTTACATACTGTGCTGCAATCCGGAGTCAGAATTCTTACACCTGCGATATCTCAAGGACATTGTTTGTGACAAGCACCCCTTGCAAGTGCAACCTGGTCATGATTGCAATGGCATCTGTATAGCAGCTTGTGCAAAGCTCGCGTGCTATCATATAGACATCAATTATCACCATCAATCCTCAAGCACGCTCCTGTTAAAGAACCTATGTACCTGTCTGCCAGCTTCCTTCCCTATCATAGGTTCAAGCTCCGCTTCGGTCAGACTACTGACTTCGGCTATATTATTCACCTCCAGCGTTATGCGCGGAAGATTCTTCGCTGTTATACCAGGTACAGCCCTGAGCATATCCTGCGGCGTCTGATTGAAACTCTGATCGCTTGGGTCCTCTCCAGCAACGAGACCGATCTGTACGGCTTTGATGGGATCCGGCTCTTCCTGCTGCTTCTTGAGTTCGTCGAAGATCTCAGCGGTTTGGTAGGGAGACGATGACCAGATGATCTTAAGGCGTGGAAATGCGAGTGTGAGGAGAGCAAGCTTGGACTGCAAGTCTTGTGGATTATCTGCCTTGATCAGACTAGTGGTATGGTCGGTACCAAAGCTATCGAGTGTGAACGATTTGTTCTGGTCGAACTCAATTAACAACATTGGATACTTATAATGTTGCAACATTGTCTCTGCTTGGTTGAAAAGACGGCCGTTCTTGAATGAAGATATCAGATCCCTGACGCTTTTGCGTTCAACACAGATGTCAGGGGTCAACACGTAATCACCGACAGTGAGTAAACATGGCACAACGATGTTCGAGCGGCCATGCAGGAGCGAGGGTAGGGATGAGCGGAATTCTCGAACGTCTACTACGATTCGAGGCGGTTCGGCTGTAGCTGCTAAGCGTCCGCCGCCTGCTATCCGAGTATTGACGGTGCGGAGGAATTGTTCCTGAGGATCAGATGGTGCCGCACCATCAAGGGTAAAGGTGAGGGCCATATTTCCTTTCTCTTTAATGAGTCTGGTGAAAGCTTCCTTCTCTCTTCTCACAGCGCTGAGGTACCGCTGTTCCTCAACTGAGCCCCCATAATACATGAAGTATACCCTCACGTTGCGGTCGTCGTGGCTACTCCTATAGACTTCGACTCGCCGTATAAACGCAGCATCAGGCTCGTACATTACCACATACCGTGGTCGAACCTCTTCGAGTACATGCTCATCCATGTCACCATCGTAGGGATGAACAACTACTAGATCATTCATGTCGTAGAGCTCAAAGTAGTCTTCCATGTCATCTAAAGAGTCCACAGCAATTTCATCTTTCTGGGCGCCGTCTCCTTCATTGGGTTGAATTTCTGCTAGCAACGATGCCACCTGAGACTCCTTGTCCTCTGCTATTTGCATGCTACTGTTGACAGATCTTCCTCCACCAGCGGCAGCGGCTGAGCCGCCTCTGACTCGTCGTCTCTTGTTTGGTGGGCCTTTGCCACGATGTCCGTTGGCTCCTTTTTGGTCCGTGAAGCCTTCGAGGGCTTTCTGATTCTCAGTGAACAGAGATGCGCTAACTCGAGCAAAGTCTCTCTTCCAATTAAGGTAATTGCGTAGTTTCCTACGCATTATGAACGTGGCAGAAGGCTTTACTTCAGCATCCTCGTTCATTTCATCATCATCATCTTCTTCGGTCTTTGACGGGAAAACGTGCATATTCTGGAGGTACTCTTTTAATTGCCGGCACGTGCCTTGATCAGAGCACATGATGAGTATTGTGCCATTTGAATCATCCCGTAAGCCAGGGTTGAAGTAGACATCACGCTCGATCTCCTCGAGTACGTCAGCCAAAACAGCCCACTTTGGCTGCTCTTCGAGAACAGGTCGTAGCGAGTCAGGTAATGCACCCGATGCTCCAGGAGCTTCTCCATCCACGGGCTTACCCGTATAGACTCTCCGTTTCGCGGTCTCGAAGATCGTATTTGCTGCATCTAAGAAAAGCCACGGCGACTGGTTCTGGCGATTGGACCCTGGTGGAGGCTGATGGGCCGCCAATATCGTGTCTAGATACTTATTGAATGAGACTGCGTCATATGTGAGGAGTGCATGGAGTATACTTCGTAGGATGCTTAGATCGTTGACCATCTGCCTGGTTTTGTAGCTCACGCGATGCCAGATAGGATCCAATTGTCTCCTAACGATGATGTCGAAGCTCCTATGCAAGGCACTATCCAGCTCCCAGTCATCCAGCTCGAGTCCCGTGTCTGCTCTTCTCAGCTCGTTAATGCTGACTTGCACGCACTCCACAATAGCGTTCTGGATGTCGCGCATGCCGTCTGTCATCGGTACCTCCAGCTCAATGACTTCTGCTTTCTTCCGGCCTTCGAGTGACTTGGCCACGGTAACATGGAACCGAGGCCAGAGGGAAGGCTTTCGCAGGAAGAGATTCCGCATCATGGATGCGAGAGGTGCAAAGCCAGTAGTGAAAGGCAGTGGATCATCAGAGAAGGCTTTGAGAAACCCAGCTTTGTTCATTTGTCGGTATATGCGTATGATAAAGGCTTCGATAGATGTTGCTACAATCCTGCTGCTCGTCAGGTAGATAGGTGGAGTTTTCCCGATGCCCATACCTCTCAGAATGCAGCACAAGAAGACCCGTAATCGTCTCGGGGTTAAGCAACCCTAGATAGTCAGCCAGTTGTCCCATGTCTCGCATCATAATCCATACTCGACAACAGATCCACTACCAGTATCCTCGACGTGATGCTGAATATGCCTCCTTGCGCGTACATCTTCTCCCTGGTCCCAATCAGCCGCTCGCCTCCTCTTCCAAGCACAGCGCAGTCACCTAGTCCCAACACTCATCATGTCTGTATTGACTTGGCTGAGGCCCCTGGCCGCAGGGGTCCTGCTAACAGCTGCATGCTCGGCCAGCGCCTCTCCGATCCAGCCATTTTCTCTCTCATCCGCCCCAACGACTACAACTAGATTGTTTCCCACGGCATCGTAAGAGTGGAGGAGGTTGGTGACTACCCGTATGAGGCCAAGTCCGCGCGCAAGTACGACAAGCTCATCCTCCGAACGTAATTCCGAGAAGAGATCTTGCTGATATTCCTACGTAGGCCTTAGCATGCTAAGTTTGGTTATGACAAGCAGAGAGGCACTGCGGGAATGGAGGATTCTACAAGAGGTAACGACAGTTTTACTGGAGACTTTGCATTTTCGGTGGGCATCGAGAAGCTCTTGCAAAGGTGTATATGCCTTCAGCGCACTTGAGTACTTGGAAAGGCGGGCCTGAAAATTGTCACGGAGTCTCTGATAGGGCTGAAGCCCTAAGAGTGATCATTCAACACGGATTATTTGCCTCCTGGATTTTGATTATGATGTTGCGTAGTATTACGGATGCAACGGGTGATGCACAAATAGGTCGATATTTTGAAATCTTCTGAGGGTATTGAGGACTTTCAGAACATTCCCAATCCTACACAGCCAAAGTACATGTGCACGAGGCTGCGAGATGCTCAAGTGAGGGGCTCAGCTACGTGAAATACCCTGGAATTGCGCCCAAATTTCTCACATGTTGCACGTACAAAATCTGCAGTCCACTCAAGAAGGCGAGATCACCCATCAGGTCACTATGCTTTTACGTCTCTGCCTAGTCCATCAAGGCAATGGAATTGGCATTCTTCAGTCTCTTGGAGTGAAGAAGCTTCGATCTTTCATGCGACTAGAGTGACGGAGCGGCTATCCACCACTCAATTGAGCCATGGTGCTGCCACTTTTAGGCTAGCATACCCTCAATTCTCGTTGAGTCAAAGCAATCTCCTGCGAAACTCTGCAACGTCATAGATTCTGACCATGCACTGGACGGGCAACTTCTCATGCTGAGATACCCCAATTTGGCACTTGTTTGAGACCAATATAGAAACCTTACGCCTGTTCGAGTCTGCCAGGCATGTTCGAGAATGTATAGCTTTCTTTCACCCCAAAAGAGATCTCTAGAATATCATCCACTGTACAGTTATTGCTTATCACTGTTTCATCGTGCTTTCAAACAGGATTTCAGACATCTTACGCCGCTCCTGCGACTCACTAGCTCATGAAAGACTCTGTGGATGCTTTTTCTGATGTCTCTTTGATAGCCGGAAATCGCCATCTCAGTCGCGAGTCTACTACCGAATTGAAACTTGATTCGCGGAAGAATGTGAAGTCGTTGGATTGATAGAGCAAGAATTCTGTCCGTATCGCGAATACGCTCAAGAAGACGATAATAGGGGTTAAGTCTTCGGCTACGCGCTTGGGGGTAGGAAGTTGGATATTGATTGTTTCAGGAACGACATGTCCTTGTGGTAGGAGCACATGAAAGTATGCAGAGCGTTAATACACAAAAATGCTCCTCGAGCAGCGCACAGAGAACACTCCGTCGTGGACGAGCTTGTTGGTGCGAAGAATGGCGGGATAAAGCTTGCACTTTCTATGGAATTGTCTGGAGCATTGTTAGTACTTTACTTGAGGCTGAGGAGACCTGACGATGAGTTTGTACACTCTTTTATGCAGCTTTAGGCCTTGGTGTGGAGAGTCTGGCCTTGGAAGTACTGGGACAATCTCATGACATTGATCGACAAGTAGCTCAGTGTAGACGCTGTCTCTGATCGCGACTGGAAATTTGAGGAAAGGGAACATCGAATGACCGGCGAGCGTTGGCATCTTCAGTGTAGGGAGTTCTACTATTTGTTGCCTAGGTATCGTCTTCTGCTGGCCCTGAGCGGCCATCTTCGTAGCTGGAATTAGTATTGTGGTCAATGTCAAGGCTACAAACGTCAGCATAGAAGAATGATTAATTCGAACCATATGCCGAGATGCCGCTGGTGTCATACAATGGCATACGTCAGAGAACACTGCCGAAGTCTTTGACACATATTATTGCTATGATACTGTACTCAGAAGATTTGCATAACGCGTGATAAGCGCGTAGATGTTACATACTTGTAGACATCGCTGATTGAATTGCTATGGGGAGCTTTCAATCTATCTAAGAAAGCAAGCAGAGATCCTTTATAAAAAGGTGTAATTGGTTGGCTCTGTCTTGGGACATCATGGTACAATGCGTCAGGGAAGGAAATCTACTTCACCGTCCAGCCAGGAGAAAGGACTAAAGAGAAGAATGGTGGAAGCGGATGGAAAGCCAACTATAAGACTCTAACCTTTTCTAATGTACTTCATTGCGCTAGGCTTCCTTCATGTATCATCAAAGCTCACGTAAGGTCTTCGAGATGAGGTTGACGCTATTTACAATGATTGCATCGAGGCCAGCGTTGATTTGAGTCTGATGAGAAGAGAATATAGTCAGCGGAACTATTAATCTGACATTCTGAGGGTAAAATTCAGGCTGTCATACCTTGGCATGTTCAGGCTCATCATTGAGTTCCCCCCATGAAATGCAGGTCAATCCTGCTTCTTTCACATTTCGCGTAAGACCCGGGCTTATCACAAGAGGCTGGGACCGAATGATGACGCCTGGTAATCGCCAGGCTTTGGCGAAATGAATAGCTTCCTGAAGACTATCCGCGCGCGCGTCGGCAGAGGGAATGTGGCCTGCTTCTGTCAAGAAGTAGACCGGGTAGACCTGTTGTTTGCGCGAGAGCAAGATGCAGATCTCTGGACTGAATGAAGAGAAGAATAGTGTGCGGTTGCCAGCAAGACGGTAGACTTTTTCGAGTATGGTGTCGGTGAGGTGGTTCAGCTCCACAGCGTAGGTGTCCATGCCCCAGTCGTGCGCTTCAAACAGCATGGGATATTCTGTCAAGTCAGAATTGCAAGTAGATTGATTAGTATAATACTTGGGATTTTGATTGTGCTCACTAATCTCAACATCGAAGCCAACATCTTCTGGCAGTTTTTTCAAAAGATGCTCTAGTGTGACGAAGCTAGATTGAATGTACTCGGACCGAATGTTGCCTTTATACGAATTAAAGCCTTTGTACGCATTAAGCTTGAACTCAAAAGTCCGCTTCATCTTCTCAACTAGATCGTTGGCGCTGGACTGCTCATAATGGTTCAAAGAATGTGACCGCGCCTTGCGGCCGTTCCCATTTGGTTGCTGACCGTTGCGCTCTAAGTATCGTTTTTCTGCCATCGACGACAAGTCTTCAAGGGTGGTCTGAGATTCGCTTATGTACATGAACTATGACTTGCGTATGAGCAAGAGAGCGAAGTAGAGCCTTACGAAGACAATTACCTGTTCGAAGGTGAGATTGTGAAGTGGCGCATCTATTCCCGTTTCGCTCATCAGAAAGTCGTGGTAAATGACTGGTACATGGTCTTTCGTAAGTTGGACATCTTACGGTGTCAGCAAAGATATTCGAAACAGACACCAGGAGCTTTAGTACCAAACTAGACGACGGTCAGTGCGTTATCCTAGTTCATATGAAGATATCTCACCTCTATGTAGGCCGCTCCTAAGTTTATGGCCGATTGAAATGACTGATGCAATTAGACTTTCAACTGCGTACGTTTGCGTTATGGATTACTTCTATTGTGTTCTCCCCAATCTGCAGCTGTCTCCGGCCCGGATCATTTTGACCGATGCCTATATGCTATTAACAAGATTTAAGCGAACATTGCTTGATTAAACTTACCTCTATGTCCTATGAGTGTTGGCTTTTCTCCTCTTGCCTAGACCATTTCAATGTCAGTCACTGTAATCTACAGTATGAGGTAGCCTCGAAGTATTTGAGACTCATCGAAAGGCGAAAGTTAGGCAAGGTGAGTTATAGCGTCAATGCTCGACTTTGCGTGGTGATTAAGCGTTTTGAGAGTAGACATACGAGTTTCAAGTCTGTCCTTGAGGCTGGCGGAGGGTGTGGAGGTGGATATGGTTTCACAACTACGAAGCAGAATGTTACTGTTCCAATGAAGTCCAGCGTGTCCTTCTGCAAAATTGGAATAGTAAAGTCTCTAATCAGACTTTCCCGCCGAGATCCCAGACCTTGCTTCAGGCTTTCAAGCATGGCGATTGCAGTTCCCACGTGACGATCACCTTTATTGGCAGCAAGGTCCGAGTACAATATTCGGAAAGCTAGTTTGAAGTTGGTCGCATCTTTTGTGGTGAATCTGAATGGACAATTGGCATCATCCTCCAAGATTGGTAATTGTGTAGAATATGTAGGCGAACCTTCTTCCATGGCACTAATTTGGACTTCAAAGTCTGCTTCACGCTGCGGCGTGTAGGGTTCAGGAGTTATCAGAGCGCCAAGGTCGACAGCGACAACAGGCTTATATGTGTCCAGGGGCCCAAGGTTTACAAAGACCTCGCTATGACCTGCATACAAATCTACGTCAGCTTGCATATGCCTATAGACAATACAGATGTTACAAATCCTAACGGACTCTAAGAAGACGGTGTTGCTCTGTTTATTGAAGAACGGCACCACCAAAGTACTGAACGATAGAGGGGAACCCTACCAGAATCAAAAGCAGTCTTGTCCGAAGGATAGGTGGACCGATCACAAGGGAGATTCGCTCTTCTAAGTGTTTCGTCCTTCAGAACACGAGCTCTAAGCTGCAGGCGGTCGGGGGATGCTTTAGTCTCAAGTGCTGCGAGCATCCTAGCTAGAGGCAGCCAACCTTGGAAAGCAGCATGGTCTTTCGCAGTCCAGCCGAAGATGTCTTGTACATAGGTATCCGCCCCTGCCTGGAGCAGCATGTCCACAAATTGCTTGTTGCCTTGAATGGACGCCAAGATCAAAGGCGTCCACCCACGGACACTCTCACAAGCGTTGACATCGAGCCATTCATGTCCGGGTGGTGTTTCGAACAAAATTTCTACAAGACGGCTAGTTCCAGATCGAATAGCAAGAAATAGAGCAGTCTCATCGTTGCGATCTTCGTAGCTGAGATCAACGCCGGATGCACAAAGAGCCCGAACTACTTCTGGATATCCAATTTTCATGGCCAAAGTCAAGAGTCTACCCGGAAGTAGCGAGACACGCAAGCTTTGATCTTTGAGAAACAGTCGTACAAGGGGCAAATTCCCTGTGAGAATTGCAATATCTAGCGCCGAATACCCGTTGGGGCCTTCAATCAGTACGGGACTAGATGACGGATGTATCGATTTTGCCGCTTGTGTCATGCGCTGTAGAATTGCGTCACATAACTCCATGAGTCCATACCATGAAGCACAATGAATTGGAAGTTGTCCCAGCTTATCTTGACAGAATAGTGTTCTATATATCTGATCATTAGACTCGCCGATGAAGCGAACGACAACGTTGATGAGAGTTGAGGTGGCGTTGCGATGAGGAATGGCTGAAGGTTCCTTTGTACTTGGAGTCTGCAGTGCATGTCTTTGACCTATCTTGACAAGAAGACGATGTAATACATCGCCAAAGTCTGACAGACTGCTCATCCGCGGGAGGAGGACCCTCTGAACACAGCTCATAGAAGTAGTATGACAAGAGTATTGCAGCAGGTCAATTAGTATATGCGATAGCTGGGCTGAAGATATCTCTGAATCATCAGAAATGCTGTTGATACAGTTCTGTAGAGCTGACGGTTTATCATCAATGATAGCATTCAGTGCCCGCATGATTGGAATACTAGGGACTCTGTTCGCCTCATATGTTCGCTGAAGGAGCGAACACCCGTCTCTGTCGTTACAGTCTGCCGAATTGTCTATGTAGAGCCTTTCAATCACCTCAGCAACACGCACGAGAGTTCCCAGACATTGCTCATCGAGTCCAGCTTGACCGCTGGGATACTCAACAGCTGGCAAGAAACGGCGCAATCCGGCATGAATTTTGTTGAAGTTGATTAATCCAAACCATTGCAGCCGTTTCAACGACACCTTTAGCTCACGAAAAGCAGCTGTAAGGTTTTCACAATCAAATGTATTGGCGTATTTGAGGGACTCAAGATCCTTGATGCCATAGTCATTCTCAATCGCATTGAGGCTTGAAAGGATGCCGTGATACGTGGTTGCAAAGAAATGATGTGCTGCGACAATCTGCTTTTGTGCAGCAGCGATCAAGTCTATCGTACGTCAGAGTTAACCAGCTCGAGAAATGCGAAAGGAGACATTGTTCAGAGGAAAAGTTGGGCAGCCGACCTGACAGATCCGAGTTGACACCTTGCTCGATGCTCCGTCTTACTAGACTCTTGTGCGTTGTCTTTAGAATGTTGTAATCAATGTAGAACTGGCTCCATTCCACAATCTGATAGCGATGGATGTTAGAACCGAGCCGCATGTTGGCACATCAATGGCGCAGATTTGACTGATTTGGACGCAGGTCGTGCAGGTAGTGCGGGTAATTAGCATCAATGTCTGAGGAATTGGATTAAATACTAGAGCCCATTGTGCTCACGCGATCAGGCGCTTGCTGCTGCAGGCTAGCAATCCTGCGACGCCGGCAGACCAATGGGAGGCGGGCCTAGGCCAAGTACTTTAGTGTAAAGGATGCATGCTCCTGGGAAGCGTGGGTGGGGCTGATCTCTGGTCAAAAAAACCCTCGATCCCCTCAACCATTTGTGCTTCATCAACTCCCATCTAAAGCCTTGACCTAAAACAACATAACTGTCTCTTCCCGTCTTCCCGGGGTTGGCATGGATCCTATTTCCATCACAGCAAGCGCAATCACAGTCGCAGCTCTAGCTCAGGCAACATGTCGCAGCTTCTCAGCGCTCAGAGCTCTATGCAAAGCGCTGCCTGGACGCTTACACGCGCTGAACAACGAAGTCTCCGACATTGAGGCTGTACTCGTCCAAGTGGCCACTGTGTCCAAGGAGCGCGCCAAGTTCATCCCAGATACCCAGCAACAGGCAATACCACAGCTTCTTAAGCAGGCTGAAGCAAAGCTAATTGAGCTGCAAGCTGCAGTCGAGGAATTGGCCAAGCTTTGCGACAGCGACAAATTTGTTCTCGTCCAGGCGCATGCGTGGCGAAGGAAGCAGCCAAAGCTCCTTGCCTTGCAAGAAGATATCAAGAGCGTCAAATGTAGCCTCAACATTGTGCTTGGCGCTTCTAACTCGTAGGTTTTGCCTTCAATCATAAAGTACCCTAGCAATCAATCGTAATGATTTCAGCGCTGACTAAGAAACAGTCGGGATATGCTCCGCATTAGACTGGACCTTGATAATCTATCAGCAGTGACTTCCCAAGTAAACTCATCAACAACGCAAGAGCAAACAATTTGGCGTGAACAAGTTCTTACCGGTTTGGCTTCCAGTTCTCATCAAGTAGAGAGCTCTTTCCACCAGGTCTACGAGCAGGTGGATCAACGAATTGAAAGAGTGGAAGAATTGCTCAAAGCTCAATCAAATCAGAATCAAATGCATCAACCATACCAGATCGGTCCACGCTATGGTGCCCGCCCAATGAATCGTAAGCGTACTTCTGCAGAGGAAATTGCCCGACTACAGGACCTTCAACCTGCCCGCTCGGAGGGCGTCCGGGTTCGACTGAATCAATATGCTTCAACCTGTCGACCTTCCTGCCGCTGTGCATGTCATATTTCAAAGCAATCGAGTACGCCGGCAATTGTAGATCGCATTCTGGGGCAACTATTTGTGGGCTATTCCGGTTTCCCACTCCTAAGCTCTACATGTGATGCTGAGGAATGTGAGAAACCACAAGGCCCTCGTGTCAGCCTCGAGTACTGGTTTCCCTTAGGTCTCTTCTGGTCTCAAATTTTTCGACTGCAGATAGGATATCGCCCAGTCTTTGGACCACAAATGTCATTGAGCACCCTTCGAAGAGTACCGGATTCTGCACAGTCTGTCAATTTTGCTCTGAACGGAAACATTGAGGGCTTGAAAGACTTGTTCATTCGTGGACTAGCTTCGCCAAGGGATGTGAGTACTACACGAGGTTATTCAGTGCTCAGGGTAAGCAGCCATTGTTTGCTTGAGCTACAGCCGCTGACGACGTACAGTGGGCGCTGTATGGGAAACAATACGACACTTGCAAATTTCTGGTTCACGCAGGAGCCGATCCAGACTATAGGTAAGCAAGCTCGATATCCTAAAAGCTGAGAAATCTGATAGGTGCCAGACCAATTTCCAAATACGACAATAGTCCAAAAAACAAAGCTTTTGACTTCATCCTTCAAGGCGGCCTCTCGCGCGAGGTCATAGAGACTCTCTCTTGTCTCATAGCTGGGAGTGATTTCATCGAAGAACAAAACTATACACAAATACACAAAATTGTGTTAGGTCTTTCTATGATGAGTTTGGAAGAAGAGGTCGCACTTCATCCAGAGACCATGGAGGCAGTCGATGCTCTTGGCAGGACGCCACTCATCTGGGCAGCAGCGCGTGGTAACGAGCATGCAGTCGCTCTGCTTTTGGGCGCAGGCGCTAGTCCAAACGCCTTGGATACGCAGTGGACCAACGCAGTGTCTTATGCCGCAGAACGCGATCACGTTGTCTGCGTTCGTCTCCTGCTAGAGGCTGGTGCGGAGCCAGACCCTGGTCTACCCGCTGGCATTAAAGTTGGTAGCGGTTTGAATTGTGCAACACGCAATGCCAGCAAGCCCCTCATCCTCAAGACGCTCCTCGACTTTGGAGCTGACGTCGAAGCCAGTGGGATAGAGGGAGTAACCTCCCTGATCCATGCTGCTAGAACTGACAAGGTGGATTTTGCCACAATTTTACTTGAATATGGCGCGAATATCAACGCCAGCTCAACACTTGGTCAAACTCCGCTTACTACCGCCATTGCATACAACAGCCACAGCGTGCTGTCACTATTACTGGATAGATGGTTTGAGTACAGTGTCTGCCCCCGGCTGCAAGGCCCTCACCTTCTCCAGATTGCAGCACTATACGCCAACATCGAAACTCTTCATATCCTCGCAAAGACAAATCACATCATGCTGAAGTATGATCACAGCTTCTCGAGAGGGGACTTTGCAACGCGGTTGCTTGAACGCTCGGACATGACCGAGAAGTTGGTGGTCGCCTTTGAAGAGCTAATTGGCATTGTTGAGAGAGCTCCAGACTCTCGACATAGCACTCCCAATTTACTTGAATCGGGCTATCTTTCTCGCCCAATCTCTCTCCACGAACTTGAAAAAGCCATGTCAGATGATGCCAGCAGTGATTTTCAAGACTCTGAGCAGTCATTCGATGATGCAGTAGAACATCTGCCAGGAGATTTACATGCTCTAAGTACACAAACGTGACACTGCCAAAACGAATCATCACTTCTCTGAGAACTCTTGTCAACCTGACCGGCCGAACCCATCAATGAATAGGGACCTTCAGACAGTGTGCACTAAAAGAAGTCTCGGGGGTGAATGAGCAGGTACAGGTTTTCAGAATTTGAAGATTAAGCCTGTGGCATCTTTCGGCTAGAGCGGTATAAGGTTTGGAGTGATGTTTGACCATGGAAGCTTCTTCGCTGGCAAAGAGCCGTCGTTTGGCGCCAAATCGAAGCCTTTTCGCAAGCGTACCTCGACGATAGACAACAATGGAGTGGGTGTTGAGTGTAAGATACTGAGTGAAAGACGCCAAAGTTTGCGAGACGCTGCCTCACATGTCAGCCCACCATCCCAGCATCCTAAATCCCAAGCCTTGCTTTCCCGGCGACAAGAATCTGATATTGATGATATGGTTTGGATATTGACACCCTTCCCTAGCCGCGCCAGACTCGCACTTGCCCTATCTGAGGTATCTTTCTCGAGCAAATACTAAGAATGAACATCTAGAATCAACCTCACCTCGTCCCCAACCTGAGATTCCATTACTCCTCTCAGCCATTTTCTCGCTTTGCCCCTAGATGGCCCTCTTTCCCTCGATCTCACCTCCTGAGACCCTGAATCCTACCTCTCCTCGCTCCCCGTTCTGGAAACTTCATCCATCTAGTCTCGTCTTCTTCCCGTTGTTGTTCTTATTCAGCTATCGCACACCCCACCTCACTATCTGGCAGAACGATAGTCTCCTAAGGACCATTCCCATCGTTACTTGTTCATATAGGCTTGATGGTTGCTCCGAAGTCACTCCTTCATTCGGGATATACCCTTGGTATTGACATTCCTGCGCTTCAATGGCCTCTCAAGGAATCAAAATCTGCAAGACTACAACACTGACAACCGTACAACCAGTCACCCACCTTCATTGCAGTCCTATCAAGGCGTAAAAGTCCATTTGAGGCGGGCATCTTTTTGCTATGATGTCCTAACATTGAGATACTCCTTGATCAACCTCCCAGAAACATAGACCTACGATAGACCATTGCCTATTGAGTCTTCTTTCTCACGGAATTTTCTTGACTACTTTTGAACAGCCCACCATGTGATCCCAAGCCTCCCCCTTTCGTTTGGCTCTAGCCCCTAGTCTCTCACATGAAGCAGGTTCTGAGGCATCGGATTGATTTGCATAGCGCAATTCAGGTTATGAATTGGCGGAAACTTGCACATTGTAGGTATGAAGATACGTGGAATACGGAATACCGGACGCCTTCGCTTGAAGTAAAACAGAAGTCTGCCGAAGACCAAGTCCTTTTATCTTTCTCTGCCAGATCTTAAAAGGTTGCCCAGGCTAATTTCCATGCTTCAGAATCACAAATCCCACTGCTGCACTGCATTCACTCATCTACGTTTGGGGGGTTCGTCCCAATCATCCTCGTCATCATCTTCGTCATCTGTTCCCAACAGACGTTAGCAATATACCATCATAAAATCGCGGTTTAAGACTCACCACTCGCGCTGACTTTCTTGTTCCTTTGACTCAGCGCCGCAGCTAAAGCATCACCTAAGCCACCACCAGATGGAGGTGGTGGAGCTCCGCCCGCTAAGGGAGCAGCAGGCGCTGCACCAGGAACTCCGGCAGCGCTACGATCTCTCTTCTCCTGACTACTAACCCTCTTGAGTCGGCCGCCACCAATTCCGCCGCTGCCTCTGATAGAAGCCAACAGATCTTCCTTGCCTCCTGTTGGTTGTGGTAGCGGAGTAGCAGTAGTCTCTCGGCCAGGTGGTAAAGGCGGAGGAGGGGGGCCCCCGCCAGATGGCATAGGTGGCGGGGGTTTGGGTGTGGCACCAAACGTAGGCATCGGAGGAGGCGGTGGTGCACCAGACGAGGGCAATGGTGGGGGCGGAGGCGGTCCAGAAGAAGCTGGCGCAACTGGGACTTGTCTTGGAGCACTTGGAAGTGGAGGTGGAGCAGGCGCAGAAGGCGTATTGCGCTGGAGTGGCAACGGCGGAGCTGATGGGCCGGATGATGGAGGCGGCGCAGATGGAGTCTTTGGAGGAAGAGGAGGTGGAGCGGCGGCGGCTGGCGGTATAGCACTATTCGGCCCGGGCTCTCGAGAATTCCGTTGCGGGGTGAGAGGAGCACGGCTTGGTGGTGGTGGAGGCGGTGCTGCTGATGGTTTCCTTTCTCCTTGAAACAGAGGTGGAACGCCGAATTTGGGTCTACTTCCATTCTCCTCTTCATCCATGGGCGTCTTTGGCGGCCGGGGCGGTGGAGGTGGTCCCGGATTCGCAACACTTGAAGTTGCTCGGGGCCGCTTGGGAAGACTTGGAGCTGGTACATTCGCAAATTTGCCGGCATCAGCGAGCGGAGGTGGTGCTCTGAACTGGTACGATGGTCGTTGGGGCGAAGGCGTCCGCTCAGGAGACCTTGGTGGGGACTCTTGATGTGATGAGACTGAACTTGTGACATCTGCACGGCTTCTACGAGATGGCGGCGGTGCAGGAGCGGGCCCTCTCCTGGAAGGCATAGTGCTGCCTGTGTTTTGAGGACTGATTGATTCCAATCTTCCAGGCGGTGCTCCAGGTGGCGGAGGTGGAGGAGCCTTGACTCGCCGGTCGTTACCAGCGCCGTTAGTAGCAGCACCGTTACCTCCAATAGGGTCCCCGCTCGCCTTCCTTTGTTCAATGTAGTCCTTGATGAAATCCGAATTCTCCTCGATCTGGTCCTCAGTGATCCCCATAGCAAGCAACTCGCCCAGGATTCCTCTCCATGATGGATCTACGGTATCCAACGATGATGCTCTCTCGCGACTTGGGCTGACCTGACCGAGCTCAGCCATGCTAGGCTGCTTGGGTGGTATAATAGACTGCGGTTGCGGCGGAGGGACATGAGGAGCCGAAGAAGACCTTTGGCCGTGTAGTAGACTGCCCAGGCCGAAGCGGTGATGAGGCTTCCCATTGGTAGCAGTCGCGGCTGTTGGTTGAGGTCCCGATCCCTGGAATGGTGTTGCCTTAGTCGCTTTGCTTGCGTTCTTTTCCCTATCGTCCATCTTCTTCTTGAATTGTTTCGCTTCTTTTTCGTCAACAAATGAGAGGCCTGCTAAACAGCCCTCGAGCTCGAATGAGTGGAAGAATGTCCGATCTTGATTGTAGTAGAAAGGGTCGTAGATCTCTTGGTCCCATAATACGCCGCGATTGGCACCCTAGTAATTGATTAACAAGACTATCACGAAGAGACCAGCGCAGAAGCATACTGAGACGTCGACCATCTTCAACCAATAGGTATTGCCCACCAGGTCGTTGGCCAAGACAGCCGCACCTTGTAGCCCTGTATTAATCCATCGTTGCTTATTTGGATAAGCTATGTACAGGCGAGCAACGGCCACGGCATGGATTTTGTTGGCGCCTTTGGGTACTGTTCGCTTGACAACCTCTTTGTCGTTGTCGGAGAGAACGGAAGGCATTTCAATTGGAGCCGGCCCTCTAGGACCTGGTGGTCATCAGAGTGGAAGGGAATGAGAGTCAACGCTACTGTTGTACTGAGTGGGAAAAGCTGTACAAGAAAGTGACGCAGTAATCGCGTTGTGGACGAATGAATGAGGAATGAGTGACTTGAATACTCCGATAACAATAGTGTCGCTGTCTAATACATTTGAAGAATTTCAATGGCTCGAATGGAGCCTCACACATTAGCTCCGCTACAAAATAGGCAACGGGAGCCACCCGCGATATTACCTTACGCATGCTATAAAGTAGTCTGCGGCTACCAGCCTCGGCAGAACTTCGGATTTCTGTTGGGTTGACCTGCCAAGACTCTGATACTTCACTTTTCCGTTCCGCTAATCAAGGCATTTCATGGCCTCCTAATGCTTTTGTAGCTCTACGACATACAGACTTCATGAACGTCTAAGGATATGAGACCAGCTGGTGCTTTCACCGTACCTGTGCCTTCTTCCTCTCTTCTACATTTCCTGCGATCGCAGTCAGAGCAGGTCTGCTTTTTCCCCCCCTTGAGACCTGCTGCATGTCGAAGATCTCAGTCTCCAGGCTTTAAAGACAGCACGCGCAGGATTGGGGAATGCGTCGCCTTATTGGGAAGAACCTTCACAACCACTGCCCGTCGCCAGGCAAACATCGAGTCGTCACTTCTCAATCTTGACCTCCTAAGACCATCCTCCAAACATGGATCGCCCAATTTCCCATACATTTCTAGCGCGCAGCGGCCAGGAAAGGTCTTTCACCTCAAAAAGGTGGAACCTTACCGACACGTTACTACAGATCCGCGGCCATTGCTGAGGAGATTATGGGCACCAAAAGACCGCAAAGGAATGCCAAAACTCAAGTCAATGGATCTACCACCGTTACCAAATTTTCTAGACGAGGTAGGGGGCATTGGGCTTGGTCGCAATAAGACGGGAAAGGCTGGCAATGAGCTTAAACTACGGTGCACTGAGTTGGACGTCAAGGGAAATGTCACCTTGATGGATGGGGAGTTCAAAAAGACCGAGCTCATTGCTAAGGTATGAACAATCAAAAAGAGCACTATTTCATATGTTAGCTGCTGACTGCGTGTGAAGTATGGACTTCTGCCTCGGGACCTCAGGAAAATCGACTCATCTCTACTACCTCACATCCTCGTCCGGCCATCTGCTATCTTAATCAATCTCCTCCACCTCCGAGTCCTCATAAAGAGCAATTGTGTTCTCGTCCTCGACGCATACGGTACCACCGATTCGTATACACAATCACAGTTTATGTACGATCTGGGGGGGAAATTGAGCCAGAAAGAAGGGTCTAAGCAATCGGGAGGCTTGCCCTACGAGTTCCGGGCCTTAGAAGCTGTGCTGATTAGTGTTACGACTGGTCTCGAAGAAGAGTTCAAGGGGGTTGCGCAGCCCGTCATGAGAGTCTTGCAGGAGCTCGAAGAGGATATCGATCGGGACAAGCTTCGGCATCTTCTGATTTTCTCTAAGAAATTAGGAACATTTGAGCAGAAGGCTAGGCTTGTGAGGGACTCCATAGATGATCTGCTCGAGGCAGACGACGACCTAGTCGCCATGTACTTGACTGAACGATCGCAGGGCAAGACAAGGGAAGAGGATGATCATACCGAGGTAGAAATGCTACTAGAGTCATACCATAAGGTTTGCGATGAAATTGTACAAGCAGCTGGCAATTTGGTCAGCAATATCCGGAATACGGAGGAAGTGTGAGTCTATGTTATGCCTGACACCAGAAGTATTTACTGACAAAAGCAGTGTGAAAGCCATCCTCGATGCCAATCGCAACTCCCTTATGCTCCTTGATCTGAAGTTCAGCATTGGAACGCTAGGCATCGGCTCTGGCGCCTTCATTGCCAGTCTTTATGGAATGAACCTCAAGAACTTCTTCGAGGAATCTGACCTTGGTTTCTTCGGTGTTACGGCCTGCTCGTTCATCTTTGCAGGTGTAGTTTGCAGGTACGGCCTGAAGAAATTGCGGAAGGTCCAGAGAGTCAGCATGTGGGGCGAACAAGGAAGCAGAAGTCGAGGCACGTGGCGAGAAGTTAGCCCTACTCCTGCTCTACCAGGTCTACCGGGAGAAACGAGAACCGAGAGACTGAACAGACTGAAGGAGACAAGACAAGAAAATGGTGCAGAAGGCACAGGAATTGGTCTTGAGGGTGTTGAGGCGATGCCCCCAATGGTAAGGGAGGACCCAAAGCCGAAGACATGACTAGGTGGCGTTTGCGTATGACGGGTTGCACGAGTACGTACTCGGGATTTAGTTTGACTATTTGCAGCATAGCGATGGTACGTTGGGGCAGCATTTGTATGGTATAATACTGAGCCTCATGGGCTTCATCCCTCTCACTCAATTGAAATCGGCCGCTGTTCTCTGTCTTGCATCTTACTGTATCCGTTGTGCCACTGCCTGCGAGGAATTGTTTGACGTCGCGGGCAGTGAACAACGAGATGAACGTTGTCAATATGGATAGCTCAATAAGCTACCACAAGAGTCCCTCGTCAAAATAAATTATTACCAAGCTTGACTATTCGAGAATGCTTTCGCGAGCACCGTAATATTGTCAATCACAGTTTCTCTTTCCGAGCCCCCCTCGAACGCATCATGCATGTTTTTCTCTCATTCCAGTCTACCAGGATCTAAAGACTTCTTTCAGGATGAACCCCATGGTCGAAGTCGCCATGAAAACCTGAAGAGAAACCCCCCTAGACAGGTCAAGCACTGGCACAGCCACCGGGATCAAGCTCAAAGCAAAATCCACAGTATTCGGTATGTACGGTGTCGGCAACGACTGCAAAACGTTGAAGATTTCTTTGAGGGCCTGCTGAGCAATCTCAACTACCCCTTTCTTGACCGCATCTGTGATATTGCCAATGACCGTGTCCACAAGTGATTTGTCTTCCTCGGCCTTGTTGCCGAAGGTACGGAGATTGTGCCAATAGTCTGAGTCGCTGAAGAGGTATTTGTGTTGGCCAGCTGCGAAGGTGGATATGATATGAGACGGGGGCGGAGAACGTCGCGCTATTCGTCGGTTTTGTCGGACCACCCCTTTGTGGCGGCTTGGAATATGCCGTGTTGAAGCTGATCGGGATCGCTGAAGTTGATGTTGAAAGGGTGATGCAGTGTCTTGAAGATGCTGACGATGACTTGACCAGCGTTGAGAGAAGGATCGTTCCAGCAGTTGAGGACCCGCTCTATGGTTAGAGAGGTAACCACAGCAGCCACTTGAGCTACAAAGCCACTCCTTAGCATCTATTGGCTATAAAAACAATCAGCGGTCAGGCAGGCCACGAACATGTGGAGAAGCACTGGAGCACATGAGGTAGTGACTTGAGCGCAGACCGCTGGAGCTAAAAATTGTATTCCTCAACACGATCAGCCAGCCGTTTTTGAAAAGCTCGGAAAGCAGCCAAAAAGTTCACGAAGCGTCAAGATGCTTCCGCTTGGTTAGCCATCCTCAGGACGACTTGTTCTGTGACTCAAAGCAACGGTCTCCGCTTTGCGATTACATATATATGAACAGGTCGAGACTAAGGTTGAACTTCAAGTAATTGAAGAACGGATAGTTCCTTGCGACTCCTTGCATCGTGCCAACAGCTCCGTTCCAATGTGACCGTCACAGACTTCACCGCTGGTGAGTGTTGTCTTGCGTTCTCCTAGAGAGTTCCCCTGACACAAACAGAAAGAGTGATCACAAGCAATATCCGCTGAGGACACGGTCCAAGTGCAAAGCACGTAGAAGCCAACAGGTCGGAGATTGAGAATGGACAACACACGATCAGACAAGATTGATAGAATACAGGGCATGACTTTCAGAAGTCAAGCAGATGAGATTATCTTCATGTCTTTCGTAAAGATCTTTCCACAGCACCAGGACGATTGTTGGCAACTCAGCTGTGCGGTCTCAGATAGCTTAATTTACATCGTTGAGATAGAGCAATGGTTCGTACGGTGCCGCTGGCCTTCGATTTGAAACTCCAACTGTTGACGCTGTGTGCTGCTGGCCGCGGTCATAGAACAGAGCGAAACGTGGACGCCGCATAATCCTTTTCTAAATACGAAAACCCGTCACGCTAATGCGCTACATCAAAATGCATCGATACGAACGGGGAATGGGTGTCAAAGATGAGTGATCGTTGAGAAGGATAGAATTGCTGGGTGCGAGACTCGCCCTCTAGAACTGAGATATTCTAAGTTCTAGTTTGGCGATCGATCTTGGCCATCTTCGACTTCACCTCCCCCATCTCAGGATTGTAAATAATGCGGAAGGCACTCCGGATCTTCAAGATGGCATCTTCACTCGGCGGCGCAGTCCTCCACATCCCAGATTCTTACATACCACTCCTCTCTAGCCATGTCAAAGCCATGGCTCCTCGTCTCGCCAGCTTCCCGAGGCATTGGCCTCCAACTAGTCAAACGTCTGCTCAAAACCACAGACCTGCCAGTCATCGCAACGGCAAGAACAGACCTTGATGCCTTAAACAAGCACATCTTAGACGGTCTCGATGTCGATAAGCAGCGACTCGAGGTCTTGAAGTTGGACGTGACCGGTAGTTGACAAACCCTACCAATAGCATCCCTACATGCTAATGTATCTCTCCAGATGAGTCTACCATAGCTTCAGTAGCCGACCACTGCAAATCCCGCTTCTCGTCCAGCTACCTCCGGCTCGCCTTCTGCATCCCAGGAATACTCCACCCAGAAAAATCCCCCTCCCAAATCGACCACGCCAAAGCTCTTCAGACCTTCCAAATCAACACTCTCGGGCCTCTCCTCCTTGCAAAACACTTCTCCCCTCTCCTACCTAAGAAGTCCACAGAAGTTTCGCCCATATTCAACCTGCCTCCCTCGGCCCTGATGGCTTTGATGTCCGCTCGCGTCGGTTCTATCAGCGACAACAGCCTGGGGGGATGGTATAGCTACCGCGCGAGTAAAGCCGCTGTGAATTCTATTGCTAAGAGTGTGGATATCTACTTGAGGCAAAGATGTGGGGAGAATGCTATGTGTGTCTCCTTGCACCCCGGGACGGTGAAAACGGGGTTGAGCGAAGAGTTTTGGGGAAGCACACCGAAAGAGAAGTTGTTTACGCCTGAGTTCGCGGCGGAGAAGCTACATGAGGTCGTTAATACTGTGGGGATGCGGGGACGAGGGAAATGCTGGGATTGGGAGGGGAAGGAGATTCCGCCTTGAATGCGGGAGAAAGTAGAAGACGTTGAAGAGAAGGGAACAGCTATGTCGGAGCAAGAGATTACGATGGCACCATTGTTTACTCCTGGATTATAGACCTAGACTTTTACCCGCATGGCGGAGGAGTATAATTGCCGTCACAAGACTCTGACTAATGTATCATGCATCGACTGCTAATCAGCACGCTGAAAACCCAAGCACTCTCCCAGTTCCGTTCGCTCACGGCCCACTCGCTGAACTGAATCTCGCAACCGATGTACTAGCTTGCGAAAAGGGCATAATGTCCAGCCCAGCACGAAGACGTGCTATCCCACTCGCAACACTAGATCCTTCTCCACCATTGATTGACGTTCCGCTGGACCTTGCACTAGTATCATACCGCGAAGAACAATTAATTACAGCCATGAGCGCACTCTCAAGCATCACGTTCTTCTTCTCGATCACAGCTAACCTTGCTTCGAGATCATCTGCTGTATGGATGGATGAGTGACGTGAGGAGCGCTGTCCTTCGGCGCGCAGCAGAGGGTCCGCGAAAGGAGTAGGTACGCGTGCAGCGATGGGTCTTGAGCTTCGGACGGACTGAGCCGATAGAGACACGGGGCGGGAAATTGGCATCGAATGCACGGATGAGGGACGTAGTCGGCTGTTCTCTTCCTCTGGAAGGTGCAGAGATGGCGATGCTGGCTTTGGAGGTTTGGGAAAGAAGCCATTTGTGGTAGGACGCTGAGGTCGGTCATCGATGCTGATACGGCTGGTGTGCGATTCTGGATAATGGCTTTGGAGATATTCGTCGACGCTATCTCTGTTATGGCTTGAGGTCTGGGAAGGGGCGCGCTGGGTTGGTGGTGTGGGCGCTTGCTCTGCGACTACGATGATGGGGGAGAGCCTGTGGGAGAGGATGACGCTCTCACGTTGACGATGGGCTGCTATCGAGAGACTTAGATCGTTGATCTGAGGTGGTTGCTGAGCGTTGTGTTTAGCTGTTGTTATGGAGCCGTTGTATGAGCATCGTACGCTTGGCAGCTCTACGATACCCTGATGTAGTTCTCCTTCGTTCAAGGTTACCGATGCACCTGGCGTCACATCATCGATATCTGCCTTTTGCGATTTCATACGCGCTAACTGCAGGTCTTTGGCTTTCCGGAGTTGCGCATTCTCAACTCTCTTCTGCTGCACATCTTCTATGTCGCCCGCGCTGGTGCTTCTGGCAGTGAAGCTTTTGGGCAACAGATCTTGATGTGGTGTTGTATATGGAAAGGTCTGCCTCTTCGGCGACGAGGTCGGCGTCTGTATATTCTCATTCTCGGTCGCCGCATTCCTCCGTGTTGGTGAAGCTGGCCTCTTGGGTTTAGGTGGGCTTCCTGTATTGGGCGTGAATCTGTATCTCGCAGGAGACTTAGGCGGTACCCTCGCTGGCGAGCTGGGCGAGGTTTGGGTAGGAGAGCACTCCGGGCTCGCCATGTTTCGGCTTAAGCGAGGCGTCACTGGTATTGGCGCGTCATGGCCTTCTGGCAATAAAGGCAACGGCGTTGTTGGCGCCGGGCCTGGCATCGGTGGGTGCAATACCACGGCGCTTTGGGCGCGGGAGACGACGGCGGATGAAGCATCTGAGAGGGTGTCTTCTGCGGTTGTCTCGGTCGACATCACTGATGATGACTTGGAGAAGGTGTCTGCGATGGGTGAGGGTCTCAGGTCGTGTACGGGCTTTCGAATGACTGACTCTGGTGTCATTGGTGAAGGTGCTGAGGATGAATTTGACAATATCATTGTCTCTTCAGGGAACAGAGCTGGGCCTGCCCTCTGCGGAAAAGATGCCTCGATGTTCCGAATTGGAGGCTTAAACGTTGGAACATTGCGAAAGTCCCGCACTTTTTGAGGGGACTGTTGCTGCTGCTGCTGCTGCTGCTGCTTGCTTGCTCGCTTCATAGGACTGCGTGACCTTACTCGAAGTGCCCGAGCAGCCTTGACGAAAGAGGAGCCGTGGGTAGCGAAATCGCGGATAGTGGGTTGGCTCTGAGCATTTCCAAGTGGATGCTGATCGTTGCTTGGGGCCTTCTTTGGGCTATCGGGTCTAGACAAGATATGCGTGAATTCCTGCGACAAACCAAATATGGAGCCATTCGTCCGATGTAGTGGTGATGGTATGGCGGGCGGTGCTTCGATCATTGGTTTGGGTAACTCATTGAGGTGTTGCGTTGGGTTGATTTTCTCTTTTCGCGATCTGTGGACGCCAAATCTCTTTCCCAGGCTCACTGTCGTAGATCCATGGATATCTGGGCTCCGATGTGGCGGTGAGTTGTGTAAGGGTCTCGTGTGCTTGTTGACTAGTTGGGATGGGGGCCCATCATCAGTTTCCGCTCGCCTGTCAGCTTTATGGATTGCACGGCCGTTGTTCGCAACGCCATTCTTGAGGTCTTTTGCAGGTACGGTGGGCATTTCATCTACTTCTTGAGCCAAGCTTTCTCTGCTCTGTTTGCGTGCATTGATCCGGTATGTGGACGCGTTACTAGCTCCTCCATAGACCTTCGTTGGAAATATCTGTCCATAAGTGTGACCGTACGATGTCCTCTGCAGCGCCAGACCTGCCTCATCGTTCAGCTGAAGCATTTTCTTGGATACTGTAGGCGTGGCAGATTTGTGCTTGAAACGCGCGCGAAACAGTGCGTCAAGGAAGTGCTTTCGACCTTCAGATTTGACGTCTTCCTCGACCGGATCTATACTGTAATGCCCTAAAACTTCGTACAGCGGCTTAGTGTAGTATTCGTTGGGAGCTGGAGGGTCGCCGCGAAGTGCTTCGTAAAGCGCCCTGAAGTTCCTCTCGTTGGAGAATTCGAGCCATTCGGTAAGTGTTGCGTTTTTAGAGAAGCCTGCGCTACGCGGCCCACCCTGTGGTGTTCGTTTGATGTGTTTGAGAGACACTTTGGGCTGGACTGTTGTCGAATTAGGATTGCCACTCGAAGTTCTAATTTGTTTGTCTTGCGCCGGATGTTTGGGGTTCATTTGTGATTCCATGGCCATATATCATATATCATGTCAGTCCTGTAATCTGTATTTACAAACATATATTTCGGATGGTCGTTGGTTGCCGTGTCGATCACGGCTAGACACATAGTAACAAGGGCTCTGTCAAGGGGCATGATTGATCACGAGCTCCAATTAAGTTCGCGGCAACGCAGCTCGTTGCAGGCTTTGCTCAAGTTACGGTTCGTGCGAATGCCTGCTTTTGCACGTTTTCATTGAGACTGTCATCAAATGCAGGGAGTAAAGAGGTGGCTGGGAAAGGTACATGGTGCATACATTCCTATGCAAGGGCCAGAGTAATGACACCGAGGCAAGGAACAAATGCTTGGGATAGCAACGATGTGAAAATAATATTGCGGTCGAGAAATTTTGCCCCTCCTGACCCACTGTATTGGGTGAGACACCACATCTTCGAAGATTGATCTCACTGCCCAGCTGAATGGGCGAAAAACAATGAACGTAACTCATGTGTTTTCAAGATCTGCTATGAGCCCTTAGGCCCTCATGGACAAAAACAAAAGAAGCCACTATTCAGCTCGCACGAAAATGCGTCGTAAAACCATCTGCTCATGAGGAGCACGTAGGGGTATCTGTAGAACAACGCCCATTAAATGCACCTACGCGCGCCTTGCGCTATGCAATAGCATGAAATTTTCGTAACGATCAAGGCCTCCTCCTGGGCCTGATGAATGGATCAACTTCCTTCTTCTTCCTGGGAGGTCTGACCATATTTTGCGGTGGAGGTTGTGGTTGGGGTGTAGGATCTCTCCCAAGCCCGTCTCCTTGTCTGATATTCTTGTTGGCGCCAACATCAGGTCGTATTGGCATCCTCGGATCTCCCGCTGCTGCTGAGCTAGCAATGTAATTCTCGTTTGGTCGATAAACATCTGCTTGTCTCGCTTCTGGACCACCGTTGTAGTTCCGATTGGGTTGGTATGAGCCTGCTTGCCTTGCGCCTGCGTTTGGCGCGCCATTGCTGGCCCTATCCGCGCTCGGTGTAGTACTGGGTGGTCTTGGAGGCATGGAGGAGGATGCTGGAGGACGGATTTTGGGGTCTCTGGAAGACCCGGAAGCGTTGCTTACTGGTCTTGGGGGCAACGGATGTGCTGACGACTGCCTACGGCTGAGGCCAGAGCTTTCATTGGGGAGGCTGGAGAGCGGTTGATTGTTGCCTCTCGAAGGTGGTCTTGAGTTGTGTTGGCTCGGTCTGGAACCTCCATCCATCAATTTCGGTCCTTTAGGAACGCTCGCTGGGGGGGATAATCCGCGCCTCCTCTTCTCGCCAGTCTTCTCCTGCGGTCGTCCTGAGACGATGTTGCTACCGACCCCGTACGGCGGGGGATCAGGTGTAGCTCGTACAACAGGAACTCGCACGTCATGCCCACCAAGCTGCAATTTGCGACGAAATTCTATCGAGTTTTGTTGAGCGCGTCTATGTTCGTCTTCTTGCCGCATAATTCTATTACGCTCTTTGCTTGATATCGATGTCGTACTGATGCAAGTCTGCTCGATGTGACCAAATTGCCCGCAAGAAATGCAGCGTTTGGTAGAGCAGTCAATCTTTCTATGGCCGTGAGCGCCGCAGCGATGGCAATCTCCTAGCGCATTTACCTCTTTGCAAAGATGAGTGTAGTGCTCATAGCTGCCACACTTCTGACAACAGGCTTTTGGATTAAGGCCGTTCGCTCCACCAGATGGATTGTAGGACATTGTAGCTGCATCTGTGCCTGCCTTTGTATCTGCATTTGAGCCTGCAACTGTGCCTGCATTCGTGCGTGCAACGGTGCCTACATATGTGGCTGCAAATGGACCTGCATCTATGACGGCATCATCAATCATCGCGGTATCAAGAGGACAAGGCGTTTCACTACTGCGCGGACGTGTAGTCGTGAAGCCACCCGCGATAGGCGCATCAGGCATATCAATGTCACGATCATTACGAGAAGGCGTAGCAGTCCGTGTTGAAGCCGTGCTCATGGGCAGCACTTTCGAGTCGAGCTGTAGTAGCGGCTTGTTGAGCAATCCGATAAGGTCCCCACCTGTGTAGCAGTCACGACTCTTTGCATCTTGGATCAGCCGACCCCAGAAGTCGCCCCCCATCAGTGACTGCGAGTTACCTAGGACCCATAACGAACATTTGGCTCGAGTAATACCGACGTTCATTCGTCGAATGTCAGACAAGAACCCGATACCTTTGTTGACGGAAGCTCGGACACACGAGAAGATGATGACTTCACCCTCTCGTCCTTGAAAAGCATCGGTGGTGTTGAAATCGACAGAAGTAAGCACGGACTCGCTATACTTCTGGGCAAATTGGAAGCGTAGTTGTCGTAGTTGGCTCTTGTATGGAGTGATGATCCCCACTTTCCCTTTAAAGTCGTAGCCTTTACAATCTGTGACCAGACGGTCGAAGAGCGAAAGCGCGACTTCTATTTCGGCATAATTGACCAACGAGTGACCCTGAGGAGCGCTTTGATGAGCACCTTGGACGTCGAAAAAGCGGTAAGGTCCCAGGAGCTTACTCTGATGCCAGGGCCTCTTCCTCAATTCCGCCATGCCGACTCCGTTGAGAAGCCTAGCGTCGTAAAAAGCGTTGCTGGGAAACAGACTGATTTCCGGATGCATTCGATATTGAGTGTCCAGGAGATGCACGTCGTTGGGGTGATTAGCCTGCATCCGGACAAATAGACTCTGTTCGTATTGAAAACGTGCAGCCTCCCTGGAAAGCACTGTTGGTGGTAACTGTTTGGGGTCTCCGACCAAGATGCACTTGGAACACCCGTATTTGAGTGGAATCAACGCGCTGAGTTCGATCGATTGAGCCGCTTCGTCAATGATGACAGTCTCGAATTCGATTTTCAGGTTCTGAAACATTTCGTGGCCGCTGCCGCTTAAAGTCGCGCAGATGACATGAGCATTATTCAGGAGCTCTTGCTGCACGTGTCGCCTTCTCAGATCTGCGTCCCGAGCCACAGTATCCCCACTGTCTTTAGCTGCATCGATCTGATTACTGAGCGTCTGTTTCTTTCTCCTTAGTATTTCGAAATCTCGGTCCTGCTCTGGCGTAACCGGGTTTCCATTAGCCCTGGCCTCGTCTGCTTTGGTCCGGAGAGCATTGAACTGATCACATGCTTCCTTATGTTTCATCATGATGTTATGAGCTTCATCTCCTTCGCCACGTTTCTTGCCAGTTGCGAGGTTGAGCTTTGCGTTCACAAGCTCCTCCAATGTAACATCACGGACGTTGGCATTGATAGCGTCGCTACGACCAAGCCGGATAACGGACAGCTTCTGAACGCTCCCATCGGCTGTCTTGACGCCTTCCTTGAATCTCATGACAAGCTCGTCGACAGCTGCATTGCTGGGTGCACACACAAGAAGCTTCTTTGCGGCAGAACCATTGTCAACGCGCTGTAAGGTCCCCTGAATCGGCTGCGGTCGAGCGATAGGCACGCCCTTTTCACCAAATTGTCCGGTCAGTAGTGCACCTACTATTGCCACAATGGTTTTGGTCTTGCCAGAACCAGGTGGACTGTATTATTGGTATCAGCTACTAAAACAAATGACGAGGTCCGGATGAGCTTACCCTTGAATCAATGTAAACGCATCGTTGTCGATAGCAGACCTGACTGCTTTAGCCTGTGCACTATTGATACCATAATTTGCACCGAGCGGCCCCAGCTGCTTTTCTGAGTATACGAGTAATGGCGACGGTCTGGCTCTAATCACTTCGTCGCATAGGTCGAAGTATTTCAAGCCTAGCAGAGCACCATATTCTCTCTCCAATGGGGTCATGGACGAAATCTTTACAGCGTACAGCGTCGAGTTGGGAACCATCGAAGCGACAAGGCTGTTGCCAACATTGGCCCGGTAGATTATCTCCATTGTGGTCTTCTTTCTGCTGATCTTATGCACCCGTGCAAGGCAGTGCGGCTGTCGGGCCTCGTCTGCAGGCGATTGACCTTTCGACATCAAAACAACATCTGCCTCGCTGATGCCCTGTTCTTTACCTTCCATCATTGGCATTGTCGTACTCAGCTCAAGGAAAGCATCAACTGTCATTCGATTTGAGACTTTAACCTCGAAGGCTTTGAAGTTTCCCTCCTCTTTTGACTTCAAGAAGCCTTGCCAGGCTTCGAGAACTAGCAGAGGCTCGAAGGTGTTCTGGTAGTCGGTTGGGGTACGGAAAGTGTTGGATACTAGGCTGTAGTCATTTCGCTCGGATCCTGGAGGAAAGTCCCAATTATGGAAGAAATCCCAGCCGAGTATTGTCTTATGCAGAGCAGTAAGGTCGGGAGCCAGACGTGCGCGCATGTCCTTGGCGGATCTTACTTGCCGTGTCTTCTTGATCGGACCCTTGACTTTAGCCTGCATTGCTATGCTCACACTGAAGTCCTTGTAGGTGCTCGAAGTCTTAACGGGCTTCGAGCCAGTGCCAAACAACTCATGGTCAAGATCTTCATCCGAATCAGACTCAGATCCTGAAGAGACCATCATACCGGAGGCCTTTGGGGCGTGGTCCTTGCCTCTCACTCCTATATTTCCCAAACTAGAGCCTTCCCCATGGGTTTGACCGGCAATTCCAACAGAAGCCTTCTTTTTGAGCAAAGCAATGCTCTCAGCATCTCGTCTCTTCTTTGCCTCCCTCTCCTTCTCACGCTTTTCGCGGAAAAGCGCACGATCAGCATCAGAAGGGCCACTAGGCTTGATTGGCTTGCCAGGTTTCTGTTCGCGCGTTGGCATGGCAGAAGCTTTCCGATCTCGCGCCTGGGCAGGTACCTCCCTTGCAGCAACCGATGGCTCCATGCCCTTCACCAGCTCGGTAGACCGACTGACAGAAAGGAGCTGACGCTCAAAATCCGAAGCTCCAAATTCATCATCAGAAATCTCCACGAGCCGGGGAGAGGCTTTAGCACTCGACCGCCAGGTATCCAGATCAATGGTCCCATTCTTCTTGTTCTTCTTGACAGCAACAGACGGCCTGCTGCTCCGGTCTGAAAGCGTCTCAGACTGGTCGTGGTCCTCGTCCAAGGCTGCCAAAATTGGATGACCCACATTGTCTTCTAAAGCTCTAGCGATTTCGGCTTTTCCCTGGGGGGTGATATTGGTTTTTGCCGAGGGCGCGTTTGTGAGAACCTGTTCGAGGAACTTACGAGGACCTTGCGCAACCACCATGCCCAGTTCGGTGAGTCGACCCAAGACCTTCTTGGTCAGCTTCACGGAGGTTTCCATAAGGTATTCGTCACGCAATCTTAACCACTTCGCCATTGCTTCCAAGATCTTGGCAGGATGTTGCACAAGCTGCTTGCCGACTCCAGGATCTTGAGCGGTAGCATCGCCGTCTTCCAGCTTTATCGGCGCTGCAGAGTCGATTGCACTTGCGAAAACGCTATACTGGTCGAACAAATGCTCTGACAGCTGCATAGTATCCCTGCAGAAGTCTTTGAAGCTTTGAGTGTCGGTCGCCTTAGCACGGCTCCAGGTTTCTGTCATATCATAGATTACCCCTAGGCCTTCCCACTGGTGCTGCCAAAATTGTTCGACGGCTTTTACATCACCAGCTCCTGATAACGTCTTGATACGCAGAAGCCCACTCTGCGAATTGCAGAGGATGTCGAGCACATCAGTAGAGGTTTTCAGCATTCGGGGACACGAGGCAAAAGTCTTGTTCTCCGCAATCCGATTGAGAGACCATGAGACAGCGTTCAATGTTGTTTCGAAAGATGTTTTGAGGAGATGTGCAATGGCATCTCTCCTTGCTGACTCAAAGCTGCTACTTTTGATGAGATTGACGCCGGCCTCATATAAGTTCGTATCAGGCGAGAAGAGCGATGCGACAAGTGCAGTTGCCGTATCTTGGAAGCGGAAAAGCCTGTCTAAGTCGTCCGGATCGAAGTCGTTGATTCGTTCCAGGATCTGGCACACCAGGTGCGTAAGGCGGCCGAATTTGACATTGAATGTGCTCTTCTCCTTTGTATAAGTGTCATCGGCATTGACCTTAAACTTTTCCAAGCCCGTCAGATCATTGATGCCGACCAGAGCTGCGCGAGCGACCTTGATTTTACCGCGGTCCAAGTGCTGGACCACAGCATCCCATATTACAGGTGAATATGAGTCAAAGCCATTCGGAAGTTCTTGCTCGTGTTTCAGGGCCTCTTGGTCGGTTCTTAGAGACTTGCACTCCAGTTTCAAAGCATGCTTGATGATGATAAGACATGTTTCGATACAGTACTCTTGAGCTTTGCCCTCTGCTGGCAGACTGGGTATATTGATTACATCTTTGATGTATGCACTGGCAACTTCCAGCGTTTCAGCAGCCACAATTCGACCAGTATGACTTAGTGTACCATTCCCCCGATCGTTTTGGGTGACCGTAGCTTTGTCGTTGTTGCAATTTTTAAGAGTCCATGCCAGTGTATCAAGCCCGACATACTTGCATTCGAGCCTCGCACACAATGGGAAACAATCCGCCTGTAGTCTGTCTAAGAGCTGAAAGTCCAAGGAACGACAAGCTCTGGCTTGATGTGCGGTCTCTAATGAATCCATAAAGGGTTTGATCCAATTGAGCATATCATTCAGCGCTGGAGATTCAAAACTCTCACTTTCTTTGGCTTCCCGGAGAAAGTTGTCGTACTGAGGGTTGTTGAATACTTGTTCGATGAATGTCGTGGGCGATATGGCCCCCATGGAGTTCCAAAAGTCTTTGGGAGCAAGCTCTAGCAATTTTCGAATTGCTTGAATCAAGGACTGAAAACCCTTTGTATCATACTTTAGATGCTCTAGAGCAAGTCGGAACACATCAACATCCATTGCACGTAGCGAATGCGTAACAAGATTATTGTCGAGCTTACTGACGATAAAGCCTATACCAGACCACAGCCGTTGAAGAGATGATAAGTCTGTGACATTTTCCGAGACTGCATGCATATTCCGCAGAAGTGAATTATGTATGGCGAAGTTGAAGTCTCCCTCAGTAGGTACAGTCTTGTACCTTGACCAGGTCCACGTCGCCCAAGTCGATCTGTCTTGATTTTTGTCAAATAAGAACATTGTCGCAGCGGGCACGTAATGCGTAACCTTTAGCCTCCTATTCGTTTGTACCATCCTGAAAGGCTCTTGGAAGTGTCGCGCAAGAAGTATCTCGTCTGCCAGGAATGCCTCGCAGCAGAGAGCTTCAAATAGGGCAAGCTGAGAGGTCGCTCCGAGGATATCCTTATGGCGACCAGGCGGCTCCGTTCTTCGCAATTTTTTAGTAGCCTCGTCTAGCCCACGCTTGATACGTTCGATGTCTGTAGCGGTGATTTTCGCGAGCAATTCTGCTACATCACCCTCATCGTATTCGCTCCCTGTGTCAGCATTCGCAGTAAATAATCCGGAGCGATTGGAATTCGTATAGCACTCACTTCCTCAATTGCTCAATGAGCTTTTGCCGAGATTTGTAGTACCCAAGAACACAAAGATCACATCTTGACAGCTGTGTATCGATCTCTGCGCTGAGCTTCTCCTGGTATGGTATTGCTTCTTCACTATCATACGCAAAGAGTTTCAAGCAGTCGCAAGCTTGCTCCTGTCGAGTATCCAAATTCCGACCAATGGGGTATTCGCTCTTTACACGAGGGGCCCCTGGGGTGGGCTCGTAAATGTTGCAAAACCAGTGTAGTTCCGAAGACAGGCTCGTAAGCTCCCTATAGCTGTTTAGTAAGACAAACAAATTTATTACAAGTAAAATCGGTAGACCGGCTAACTTACTGTAGCTTCTTGAGGTACTCCGCCATTGTTACGTTCGGATGATCTTGAACACTGCAGACAATCTCTTTTGCTTCCTTAAGTAAGGAATGCTACGCGGGACTGTCTTGACCTTCACATCGGGCATCGTGGACTGTGCAGAGAGGTAGGTAGTGAGGAGAGAGAACGGCCTACCAGGCCTAAGATCAATCCCACTTCTGGCGAAGTGTTTGGGCTCGATCGAGAGCAACGTTGTAGCCAGTCACTGCAGCTATTGTCGGCACAAACTAGGTTGACCAAGAAATTATTGCCTAGTCTTCGCTGCTAGCAAGCCTGAGCTTGGGGTTGAAGTGTCTTGGAGGTTGAGAATGCGAAGGTCTACGCGTGAAGCACACGACTAGGTATCGTGGGTATATCGTGAACAAATCAGCTTTGCACCAGGAGATAATCCGGGGTTAAGATCGAAAACATATGTATATATAGCGTATTCAAAATCAATGATAACTCTTGGCAATGTCGATCCATACCACACACACCCGATTTACTAGCAAATTATATAGAATTGTATTAAGTACCTTTATAAACTATTTATATATATATATATAAAGTACCTTAATTACGCTGCGGAACAGGGAAGGGAATCGGCCTTTTTGACTCTATTCCCTTCCCTTCTTTAGGGAAGGGAATTTTTTTTGTACCAATATTGACAAGGGGTCAATATAATAGTATGTAGTATGAAAGATATTGATTATTCTATGGAGGATTTGGCCCTGATATACTAGAGGCCTAGAGTTACCCTAGTCCCGATAGGGCTAGCGGTAGGGCTTAGCCCGCTATCTTAGTAGATATCTATAGTAATACTCCTACTAAAGTCTACCCCGTAATAGATCGCCTAATTTAAAAGAAAGAAATTAACGCCCTCGTTAATATATTTATATAGGTAATAACGTAAATAGCGTCTATATATAGAAGTAAATAAATAAATAATATATATTCTAAATTATCGATTAATTACGGGTAGGCCTATAAAGCCTTAAAGTTTAATATAGAGCCGTAAAGTTTAGTATTAAAATCGCGATAACGAGGTAAAACGATAGGGCGGTATAAAGATAATATAGGTAACTAACGGTAGGAGTTATAATATTAATAAAATAAGAGTATATACGTATAATATTATAAAAGTATTAATACTAAAGAATTAGGGCCCTAAATATATATTAATAAAGTAAAGTCTTAATATAAATCTAGGCTAGATCTAGGCTAGATCTAGATAAAAATCGCTTAACGGTACTTTTAAAATTAAAATTATTTTAACGCGGAGCTAGTCCCGATTCGGCTAAATAGTTATATAATTCTTATATTATCCGAAGTTTTTTCCTATATAAATATACTACCTAGTTAAAAAGTAATAATAACGAGGGGTATATATCTAAATCTATATAAAAGAGTATATAAATAATATTATACTAGGATATTCGGGCTATATAACTCTACGTGCGACTAGGCGAATAATTTAAAATTATTAAAAAATAGTTTTACCGGTTCTCGGTATAATACCCCTTTAATATTATTATAGTACCCGTACTTTAAATAAAGCTCGATAGGTAGATTTAATATAATTATTATTTCCTAGTAAAAGTAAATAAAGGGCGATAATATAAAAGGGAAATATAATTATACTTCTAAAGTTATCGACCCTAGAAGAAGAATTTAGTTTAGTATTTAATTTATTATTTATATTCCTTAATAAATTCGCCCGCGAAAATATTTTTAATATTTATTTAACGGTCCTATATAGATCCCTAGTCTTTTTAGGATAGGAGGTATTCGGTAATATAACCCTTCCTCTTTTTAATAACGCGTCTATCGAGGATATACTTTAGTTTTTATTCTAGTTTTAAATCGTCTCGCTCGGTTTCTATTACTCTAGGGTTAATAGGTCGTAGACGTTTAAAAGGGTCTTTACCCGGTAATAGGTATTACTCTAGCTATATTATTAAAAATATATTATAAATCCTTTAATTTTCCGGGATATTAAGGCGGTATACGAGCCTACCGATATAATTAAGAACCTTAAATAACTTAATTATTTATTAACTATATTTATAACTAGTAAGTTTATTTACCGGAATATTATAATCTTTATATAAACGTAGTAAGGCCTAGTCCCTTTAACGGAAATAATAAAAATAATAAATACGATTATAATACTCTTTATTATATATTTAAATATAAGTAATTATATCCGAAGTTTAAATACGTACTAGCTCCTTTAGTAAAATATTATTCTCCTAGTTTCTTAGGTCTAACGCGTTATTAATAATAAAACTAAAAGCTACTTTATTTAGGGTATAATTAATAGGCTAGGAGAATATATTATTATATTATATAGTTATAAAAGGTAATATCTCTTCCTAGATTTTAGAGTTTTATAAGGTAGCGATCTAGAATCATAATATAATTTTAATAGTTTAATTTATACGCTCGCTTAATCTATCCGTTTATAAATAATAGGCGGTAGAAAATATTAAATTTACCCTAAGTTTATTAAATAAAACCTTCTATAGAGTATTTATAAACTTCCGGTCGCGGTCGGAAAGAATAATCTTCGAAATACCCTAGTCTACTAAATATAGGCGACGTAAAAGTATATATATTTATTACTCTACTTTTTATATTAATTTTCCTAGAATCGCGGTTACCTTTCGGGAAAATTTATATATAATAATTATAATATTATCGAATCCTTCCTGCGAAAGAGGTAAGGCTAGGATAAAATCGATAGAAATTATATAGAAAGGAGAGGGTAGTATAAGAATAAGTTATAATACTTTATAAAGCTTATACCTAGGAGTACTAAATAACTAGTATTATAAATAGTATCGTAAATACTCCCCTAGTTTCTTATTTAGTTTATATATATACTAGTACCTAATTATTATTTTATAATATTTATATCTTCCTATATATAAGTTAGAATATACGACGTTAAATATAGTTTTAATATATAAAGAAGGTATATATAAACACTCCGGTATATATACGCGATTAATAATTAAATTATCGGTATATTATATTAAACTATTATCCCCCTTCGAAAAAGGAAGATCTACGGCGTCTTTACTAATTTCTACATTATAGTTAAATATATAATTTATTTTAGTTTAATAGTCGTTATTCTAGTACCTTTAAAATAATTCTTATTTAAACTACGCGTTTATTTCTATTAATATATAGACTTTATATATATATACTTAAAGTATATCTAGCTCGCCTTCTAAAAAGTCCCTAACTACGTCTTTCTACTATAGTTAAGATAAGGCGTCTAGTACTATATATTTAGCGCTAGGTTTATAACGGATCTTTATATTTTAAAAACGCTAAATATAATCTAAGGCCCGTACGATACGTAAATTAATCTTTACCGTAGATAAGGTAGTTATATTTATTTATTTAATTATATTAAGCGTAGCTTTATAATTAATATAGACGACTATCTTAAGAGTTAATTCGATTATATATTTAACCTTAATAAATACCTATATTATTCTTATTAATTCTATTTTAGTAGGTTAATAACGTATTTCTATATCCTTAAAAAGTCGGTTAAGGAAAAGGATAAACTAAACCTACTTCCGGTTAGGATAAAGGCCTTTTAGTTTTTTTATAATATAATAAATTATAGCCTCGTAACCGAATTCTTTACTAATATTAAGGTCGATAAATAATTTCTTTTTATCGTCGAAATAGTATAGAAAGGAAGGCTTAGAAAGGGTATTCTAAATAGTTTTAAATAAACGGATCTCCTATAAGGAAAGTGATTTAAAACTAGTTTTTTTAGTATATTCCTATCGCTAAACGCCTATAGGGGGTATTTTATTTAATAATATAGTTTTCTTATCTTATAAAGGCTTAGCTAGAGTAGTATAATCTTTAATATAATCTTTTAACTAATTAATTATTCCTAGGTACGTTTTAAATATTATTAATATTTAAGAGAAAACTAGTTATTTAATAATTATAAACTTTTCTTTAGAAATTAATAGCCCGAACGAGTTAACTTTCTAGCCAAATAATATAATTAACGGATAACTAATAAATACCTTTTTAGGGTTAACTAAAATATTAAATTTAACGAATAAGGAAAATACTATATATAGGTACTAAATATAATCCTCGAGGGTCTAAGAGAATACTATAATATTATTAATATATACTCAGGCGAATATTTTATAGATACGTAGGATCCGGTTTATTTACTATTATATATATATAGGCGAGTTTTTAAATCCTATTACTATAATATTAAAAGTCTCTTAGCCGCGGTATAATATAATAATAAGTTTATATTTATCCTTAAGGTATATACGCCATTAATAGAAAAAACTAGCCGCGTCGATAACGGTAATCTAACGATAACCCTTAACGGCGCTAATTATATTATTCTATAGAGGTAAATAATAGACGTCTACTATAACTATAGTATTTAAACCTCGAATATTAATAATAGTATAACCCTTTTTAGTACCGTCTAATCTTATAGTCCAAATAACGAAGACTAGGAAACTAAATAGAGTAGTTTATATCGTTTATTTAAGCCGTCCCTAAATATATAGTTTATTAAAGGTTTCGTTAATAATCTTCCGGCTCTCGTTATTTATAGGATAAATATATACCGTTTTAAGTACTTTATCTTCCTAGTCGGCGCGTAGTAATATACGTATTTATTCGTTTTCTAGAATATTAATAAAGCCTCCTTTTACTTAAAGTATAGAGAATTAATTAATAACCTTTACTAGCTCCGGTTATTTATTATGAATAATAATACCGTTTAAGAGGATATTATTCTTTACCGAAATAATTACCTCTATTAATAGAATAAAAGGCCGGGAACTAGTTAGGTTCTTTATATCTTTACCCCCTAAAGACTATTTAAGAAGTAATAAATTAAAGTTAATAATAATTATACTATTAAAAGCGTTTTTAATAAAAGTTTCTTTATACTCCTAAAGAGGCCTTCGTATAGCGAGCTCGCGAACGTTATTATCGCCTATAATAATATTATAATAGTTATTAAATTAAACCTCGACTATTTAGCCTAGCTTTATATTCCTAAGGATTTTAACGTATTTATCCGTTTTATTCTTTATAAATACTAATCTTATTCTATTATTAACGATTCCGGTAAAGAGGTATAGGTTAGTATCTACTAGTTTAAAGAAATAATCTCGTACTAGTAGATTAAGTTTATAGACTTCGATAATTACCGTAACTTATAAGGGGATAACTTTTATTTTCGTAATATATACCGGCCGGTTCATATTTATACCTTTTAAATAAACGTCGATAGAGTACTCTATATCGTAACTACTAATATAAACGATTTACCGAGATATTAATATATTAATCCCTTTAGGGGCTATAACGTTCATATTAATAAATATACTTACTTTAAAATTATCCATAATATAGACTTCCTTAGAGGCGGTTTCGGTTATTATTTTATTACCGCTCTTATCTTTCCCGGGGAAGTATAAGGAGGTAACGATATATTTAGAAATAATATAGCGGTTAATATTAATACCGGTAACTTAGAGTAGGGTTACTATAATACGGATTCTAACTTTTAGAAGGAAGCGTACTATAAATTTATAATCGGCGATAATTACTTTATAACTAGTATCCTTATAGCTCTTTTTTATTTTAATTCTAGGGTCTAAATCGACTTAAATACCGGTGTACTAGTACTTCCTAAATACTTATCCTATTCCCGTATTTTTAGAAGAGTCGTAGTTTAATTTAATAATAAGTTTTTATTTTAGTAATTCGTTATTCGTTTTAACCTAGTAATAGGTTTCCGTATTCTCGTCTATTACTAAAGGTTATTTACTTTTCTAAATAATATTTATAACTAAATATTTAGGGTAGGAGGTTTTAATAGGGTTCCTACCTAAACTTTAACTTCTAAGGTATATATATAGTATATTTTTAAAAGAGAATAACTCTTTATAAATACGATACTCGACCTATTTAGGCGAATCGATAATAATTATTTAATAACCGGCTATTTCGTTTTATTTATTATAGTAATTCTTTTACTATTAATCCTAGCTCTATTTATTAGCGTAATTAATATTAGGCGTAAATTATTCTTTTATTTATAACTTTATAATACCGTCTTCTTAAGAGTAGTCCTTTTATACCTCGGTTTTATAGTAAATAATTATACGCCTAGGGGGTATTTACTATTACCCGAAATAATTAAGATTATAACTACCGGTTATAGGCCCGCGGTTTTCTTAGCGCGGTTAATAGTTAGGACGATTTCTATTTCTAGGAGGGAAAAATACGTTTCTAGTACTACTATTAATAATCTATAACTAAATAAGTAGTAGTTAAATTTAACGAGGCTACTACTACGTTTAAGGGATATTTAATATATTTTAATAGGCCGGATTAATAAATTAATAAAAAGTAGCCTAAGGTAACTAGTTCTACTATAGGCGGAACTGGTTAAATTATTAATAATTCTATTAACTTTACCGTAAATCTTTTAGTTTAGGAGGCGGTAGAGGCCTAATCATTTTATTACTTCGTATTATTCCTAGGTAGGCTTCTTCCTTAGCGTTAAGTAAATTAAGGAATTTATCTAATAAAATATTAAGTTTAGGCGGATTAATAAAAGATTTAAAATCAGAGTTAATATAATCGTAGATTATAAATATTTATTAATATATACTAGGAATATCGGCGGCCTTAGTTAGGCTAAATATTTTATTTATATATTATTTAGGCGTCTTATTAGTACGTGCCTAAATAAATTTATATTTATTAAAACGAAGTTTATATATAGCTTCTGGCGTCTTTATTTTGAATTATTTAATAAAATAACCTATTTATTTAGGGCTAACGAAGGTACGTATTAACACTTTAGTATTAATATTTAGTTTATTCGAGAATTATTTAAGGGCTACTCTTTTAAGATATAAAAATAGAAGTTTTTATACCTCCTCTTCGCCGTACTATTTAATTATATTATTAACGCGATTCTTAAAATCGAAAACATTTTTATATATAGTATATCTTTTTAAAATAAATAAATTATCCTTCCTATCGCTTTTAGGGTCGAAGAATTTAATCTTTTTAAATTTTAGTTTATTTTAGGCGTTTATTTTAATATTAATATTATTTTAACTAGTTAAATTATTTACTTTTAATAAACTTTAAGGTCCTATTAAGTCTTTCTTTATCCTAGTTACTAACCTAATAATAAAGGCCTAAATTTCTAGCGATTCTATGAATTATATTATTTATTCGGAATCTATAGTAGGTTATTTAGGCTCGGGAGGAGTTATAATTTCTTTATCTTTAAATTCGTCCTCTAAAGACTACTCCTCTTATAGGCGTTAATATAACTCTTTAATATCCCTTCGGAAGGTACCGATAAGCGGTATTACGGATATTTTATTTATAATTTAAAATAATTATATAATAGGCTACTTAAACTTAATATACTCCGAAAGATCGTTATTAGACTATTTCGCTTTCCGGCCCCTCTTTAATAAATACTAAAAAGGTACTTTAATAGGAGGATAAAAAGACCGTATAATTATTTAAGTAACTACTCGTCTAATATTAAAAATAACTTTTACTTATTTTAGGATATATTTACTTAATAGTAGGAATTCTTATAAATAAAAAGTAAAATCAACCGTAGTAGGGCTTAGTTAAACTTCTTCTAGGGTAATAACTAGGGTAATAATTAATAATAAATACTAAAAGTAGTAATACTAGGCGAATAATAAGAGTAGTATTAAAAGACTAGTATTTTAATATTCTTTTTTCTATAGCGGAAGCGTAAGAGATATAACTAGTAATATATTTACTAGGTTAAATATTTACCTAATAGGTAGTTTACTAAGATAAATAATTATATTAATAAAAGAAAAATAAATAAAGGGACGTTCTAAATATTTAGTTTAATATTTACTATAAATACCCTAAATAAAAAGGGTACTAAATAGATTACTTTAATAACTTAATAAAGAGTTTAAAAGTATTTATTTAAGGTAGTAGGGTACGGTACGGAAGCGCTAAATAAATATAATATAAATAAGGCTCGCTATCGATACGGAGTAAGTTATTTTAAATATAGTAGTTAATAGGGAGTATATTAACCGTTTTAGAGGTTGTTTTATTATTTATAACTAGTATAATCGTTCTTACTAATATAGAAGAGGTATGATTCTACGTTAGTATAACCGTTACTACCATTTAATAAGGGGTTAATATAATAGTATATAATATAAAAGATATTGATTATTTTATAGAGGATTTGACTTTAATATACTAGAGGCCTAAAGTTACCCTAGTCCCGATAGGGCTAGCGGTAGGGCTCAGCCCGCTATCTTAATAGATATCTATAGTAATACTCCTACCAAAGTCTACCCCGTGACAAATATTTATCCTAATTTTTTGAATTCCCTTCCTCGATTTTCGAAAAAGTCAAAATTCCCTTCTTTATTCCGCAGCGTAACCTTAATATAATAGATTTTATAGAGATATATACCAAAAGTCTTGATTTACGCTAAGGACTATAGTGGCTTGGCAAGTACCTGGCCCCTATAAGGGCTACTTGGATAATAATCACGACTAGGCCCCTAAGAGGACCCCTGGAAGGCCGCGCTAGTATTAACTTTTATAGAGTGGCTCCCTAGAACTACCTAAAGCTACTCGCTAGAGCTTTATAGTTCGGCTCTAATCCTCGGATACTCCAAGCCCGAAGGGTATTACACGCTCTAGGGGTTAACTAGGATTTTAGGGTTAGAGCTACCCTTAGCGCAAATCAAGACTTTTGATATTTATCTCCGTAATAACGATTATACTAGTTTTCAAATAAATTAATAAAAGTATAAAAACCTTATATTTAATATTATTATCGATTATATATTTAGATATTATAGCGGCGAGAGTAGATATAAAAGTAGTAATAAAAAAAAGTAATGAAAATAAATTATTATATTTAAATTAATATATATATAAATATTTTAGAAACTTTAATTTCTCTTATTATAATATCATAATATTATAATTAATTATATTAATTTAATATAGTTCTATATTTTACTAGTAAATTAGGTATATATAATACTTTAATATAATAACGGGGATCCGTTAAGGTCGATAAATATATCGTAATAAATTAATTACTAGAAATAGCGCTTTATATAAACTTTAAAGGAGTATCGCGCTCTATTATATATTCGGCTAGAACTACTATTAATTGAAATAGAATATCTTAATCCTATCGATAAAAATCCTATATTTAAAATATATTAAAGTAGTATTATTTCGGTTATAACTTTATAAGAAAAGATCTATCTAATAATATACTTTATATAATAAAATATTATATATTTAAGATATTTACGATACTTTAAAGTAACTTTATCTCTATTATAATTTTATAAAAAATAATCCGCTCTATAATATATATTATATAATAGAATAGTAACTCTAAAGTATATTAATATAATATCGTTATAATTATAACTTTATAAGGAATAGTTTATTTTTTAATATATAATATATAATATAATAGTAACTAGAAGTATACGCGATATTATATTAAATATAATAATATCTTATAATTTATATAATCTCTTTTATAATTCTCCCTTTATATTATTTTAATATAAAAATAATATATTTATTTCTTTAGAATCTAATTAACTCGTTTATTTTTAGTATAAACTTTATATTTAAAAATTAAAAATAATAAGAATATTTAAGGTCCTTTAATAAGTTATAAAGATATTAATAATAATTATTAATAAAACCGGATAAGTCGTTAATAAAGTATTAATAAAATAATAATAAACTATACTAGATTCTCGTTTAAGAGAATAATTAAACGGTATTAAAGAATATAATTAAAATATTTATTACTCTTAAACTAGTAAAACTATATAAGAATAACTATAAAGTTATAAATAAATTATTATTCGAAAATCTACTTGAGATATTACGTTTATATACTAGTTTATTAAATTTATATTAAATAGCCTAAACTCTAATCTTTTATAAACTTTATAAAGGAGTCGCTTTATCCGTTTATATATATACCGCTAAACAATAGGCCGTAGTATTAAATAGGTATTAAAAGAAGAAAGTTAAATTTAATATAATTTAAAAGAAAGAGATTTAAAGTATTAAATAAAACTCTATATCGGTAAAGCGATAAACCCGTATTTTATCGAAAAAGACGGAAAAGGCGCTTAGATTTATTTAGTTTATATACTAGCCCTAGAGATCGATTTGACACCGGAGTTACTAAATACGTATTTAATACCTCGACTTATTTTGAATAATTTTGAATAAATTAGAATAAACTAGTCTAAATAGTACCGGCGGTAGATAGTTAGATATATATAGTTATAAGTAAATAATATAGTCTATAATACCGCGCTAGCTTAGGGGGTATAACGCGCGTATATAATTTTTATAAATCGACGTAATTTAAAATCTAAATTAAATTAACGTAGTTATAGCGCTCTATATAGACTTAGCGAGCTACCCGGCGCTAGTAGAAAATCACGAATTTAAAATCTTAAATCCGAAGCTACTATTTTTAGGATTTTTATTTAAAATTTTTTTTTTTTTTTTTTTAAATTAATATTCTCTTTTTATTATTTTTCCGCCTAAAGTAATAAAAGGTATATTTAGTACCTCGATTTTCTTATACGGTCTACCGCTTTACCGATATATTTACTTAATAGATAAAGACCGAGTGGATAGAAAAAGAGAGAATTTATTTATAGTAAACTAAACCCTCTATTATCTAAAGGGAAAAGATTATACGGATTAATATAATCTACGCTAAATAAATTCTTAAAAATCGTTCTTTATTTAAAAAATTATATTATATCTTCTAGATATTTTAATCTTAATAAGGTATATAATATTATATAGGATATTTATATTAAACTTTTAGAGTAAATCGATCCTAAAGTTATAAAGAGAATTATTAATATTAAATTTTTAAAATAAATCGATATTAAAATTATAAAAAGAATTATTAAATTTAATATAAAGTATTAAAGTAAATTTACTAACTATTTTTTAATATTAATTAAAGAGTTATATAAGAACCTAGTCTTTTAATAAATATAGAAAGTTTTTAAATATTATTAATAAACCCTATATTACGATATAAATTTAGGTATTATTAATAAACCCTATATTACGACTATCGGGTATTCTTCGAAGAAGTATACTCGGTATAGTATATAATAATTAAATAAGTTTTACGCTAGGAGTAAATTTAATCTCGTATATTTAACGACGAAGTAATAAACTTAGTTTATAAAAAGGTATATATATTAATATAGGTATATTATCGTAAAGTCTATATATATATATATATAGAAGAATAAGAGAGGAAGATTAGAAAGTTCACGACTAAATAGACTCGTATCGAAAAGATTTTAAAAATTATAAAGAGGAGGATAAACTCGTATCGAATAAATTTAAAAAATTATAAATAAAAGTATAAGAGGGTAAGAGTAGAAAGTTTACGACTAGATAAATTTATATCGAAAAGATCTTAAAGATTATAAAGGGGAGGATAGGCTCGTATCGAAAAAATTTAAAAAATTATAAATAAAAGAATAAAAGGGTTAAATAACTATACTATAAATTACTTTATATAAGTTTAGTAATATACGAGTTTCCGTCTATAAGTTTCTATTTAAAAGATAGGATAAAAGTTACTTTCTTTATAATCCTTTAAATTTAGGTTACGGATACGGAAATACTATATTTATTAAATAAAATAAAAACTATTATATATAAAATAGTCCCGGGATAAAAGGTTTATAAATAAAATAATAATATAAATTAAATAACAATATAAATACGAATTATAATTTACGATTATTATATAATAATTAATTAAACCGTGCTAGAAACTTAATTAGAGCGCGAATTATTAATAAGAATAACTATATAATTAATAATAACTATATTAACTCGGCTAGGTTACGATAGAATATACTACGCGCAGACGTAACGGTATAGTACGATTTACGACTTATAATTATTATATAATAATTAATTAAACCGTGCTAGAAATTTAAATAAAGCACGAATTACTAGTAAAAATAACCACTTAATTAATAATAACTATATTATTTAATAATAGGAAAAGGTAGATATACTAAACCTTAAAATATATACCGATTATTTATTCCTACTCTTTCTAATTATACCGAGGAGGTAAAGGGTTTAAGGGAGGAAATAAAGTTTAAAGAAGAAAATAAAATATTAAAGAAAATATAAATATTAAAGAAAGTATAAATATTAAAGAAGGTATAAATATTAAAGGAGGTATAAATATTAAAGAAGGTATAGGTATTAAAGGAGGTATAAATATTAAAGAAAATATAAATATTAAGACTTTAAAGAAGGAAGTAAAATTTAAAAAAGATATAAATATAATATATTCCCTCTTACTCTTTCTTTTAATTATACCGAGGAGGTATAATATATTTCTACTCTTTCTTCTAACTATACTAAAGAGGTATAAACGTTAAAGGAAGTATAAATATTAAGACTTTAAAAAATAAAATTAAATTTAAAAAATAAATCTAATAAGATAGTACTAGAGTTATAACGATATATATAATTATAATATCCTAGTTATTAAGCCTTCTATATTAAAATCGAGAATATAATTAATAGAGGCCTTTAGTTAAAGGGATAGGGAAGGGATTTATTAATATAATCGGCGAAATAATAGTAACGTTAGGTCTATTATATTTATAAGGGTATTTACCTCTATTACTTCTTAATTACGTTATTAAATATTAGAGTAAATACGTAGTCTATAGAGCGAATATATATTATCGCCGTATTACTAAACTTTCGAATCTTTAATATTAAGATAAAAATTATATAAATAGTAAAAAAAGACCCGTTTTCTAAATACTCCTAGTAAAGTCCGATATAAATAATCGCGGTAGGTATTTTTTAATTTTTCTAATTTTGAATCTACTAAGTTACTTTAGCGGGTGAAATAATATTAGAAAATATATCTATTAATAAAATACAAGGGGTAGTATTACCGGTGATTATAAAATTAATAATTTTCCGCCCGAGAAGTAAAATTAGAGACGCTATATTAGTTCTATTACTAGTATTTCCGTTTATCGGAAAAGATTTATTTCGAAGCTACGTTATTTAGAAAAGTATATAATAATATTATATTTTAAGGCTATACTTCTCCAAGCTAGATACTATTAATAAATATAGAGTAATTTTATTATTTATTATATTATTAATTTTTAAGGCTCGAGATATTAATTAATTATCCTAAATATATTTTATAAAGATAGAAATATCTATATAGCGGGAGTATTAAATAGAATATTATAAATCCTTAATAGAATATTTTATACCTATTATAATAGTAGTCCTATAGGTTATAATTAATAAATTATCAAATAAATAATAGCCTAGGCTCTTAAGTTATTAAAGAAGTATCGTTTTTTACTTTTTAATTTTTTCTTCTTTATTATAATTTACCTAGTTTCTTTAATACCGTTTAAAGCTCCTCTACCTCTTCGTTAAAAATTAGAAATAACGAAGCTTTATTAAGTTTAAATAAATACTAGAAAAATACGATAATACGATTATATATAGTATAAAATAATCGATATCCTTATTACGCTGCGGAACAGGGAAGGGAATTTTGACTTTTTCGAAAATCGAGGAAGGGAATTCAAAAAATTAGGACAAATATTAGTACAAAAAAAATTCCCTTCCCTAAAGAAGGGAAGGGAATAGAGTTAAAAAGGCCGATTCCCTTCCCTATTCCGCAGCGTAATCCTTATACTCGGTCTTATACGGAATATATTACTAGGAAGTTAATCGTAAAGATATCGGTAAATCCGGAAACCCCGATTTTTACGTATTTTATACCGAAATTATATAAAATACTAGAAATACGTATCTACTTATATCCCGTATTCTAAGTACATTATACACCGATTAAGTAGCGATATTACACCGATTTAGCAACTTTTTTTTTTTTTTTTAAACTTTGACTTTTTATAGTATCTAGACTAGGGCCCCTATATAGGAATATAAATATTTTACTAAATCTATTTTTAGCCTAGATTCCGAATTTTTAATTAGATTTTTACTAGCGTTGCCTTATAGGGCTATAAAGCTACTTTTAGGATTAAGTTTAGCGCTCTCGCGCAGACCTTAACTCTAACTTAAAAATCTTGGCGCCAAGATTTACCAAGGCTGCAAAATGCGCATTTTGCACCGATTAAGCAGCGATTTTACAGAACTATTTTTCCGGACTTACCGATAGAAATATAAAACTTATTTTTATTATAATATAATATTAGGATATAGATTAGGAGTATATTATTTTTAGTATCTTTATAGTCTATAGCTCGGGAAATAACTAGTAGTATAACTCGGTATAAATCGAGTTTCTTTAAAGTGTATAGATCGAAAATCGATAATATAATAAAAGTAAAATTATAATTAATCTTTTAAACTAATACTATTAATAATTATTTTTAATAAATATACTTTAAGGAATTTAGAGACTTAATAATACTAACGAGAGTAATTATTTCTAGTTAGTAGCGAATAGATTTTATTTATTTATATTAATTAAATATTACCGTCGATTCTCGCGAGGTATAATAATAGTAGTAGATAATAAAAGCGAAAAATAGAAACCTTAAACTCTCTATCTCGTCGGTACTCGAGGGGCGGTAGATATTTTAATTAAAAAAACTTAATTCTTTATAGTTTTATCTTATATTAATTATTATTTATTTAATATCTCTTACTTTTAACGAGGAAACCTACGATGGATATATTAAAAGATACTATATATATCGGCCTAGAGAGTAATTAATAATAAACGATAGTGTTATTAAAGAGAGTAGAGTAAATAAAACTATCTTTATTCTTAAATAGATTATAGTAGATTTTTATTAAATAAAGTATTTTATTTATATAATAATATATATAGAAATAGTCCGCTAGATAAAGTATTATTAAAAGTATAATATTAATTTTAAATATAAAAGTTAATTTAAAGTCTAGCCAAATATATTTCAAATAATAAATTATCGTAATATTCTCCGCTAAAGAGTATATCGAGTATTAGATCTTTAAGGAAGATATTGTCTAAAGATATATAATAATAATAAAGAAATATAGAGTAAATATATAAATTAGATATTTTATAGCGCGAGTAAAGTTAAATATTATATTTTATTTAATAAATACTTTAGTAACGGTAAAGAGTCGTCTTTATCTTTATTTTTATTTTTAATAAATATTAAAGATTCCTCGTCGTTATTATTGACTAGTATTCTATTATAGTAGATATAATTCTTATCTTTATTAGGGTTAAGTATTAATTTAATTCGGCGCGAAAGTCTTTAAATATAAAACTCAACTAAAATTAAATCCTTAATTTATATTTTCTTATATTTCTGAGAAATCGCTATACGATTGAATTATTATAAAATATTATCGCGATTATAGGCGGAGACCTTAAGGGTAGTATTATCGTTATATTAATCTATTTAAAATTTAACTTTATCGGCGAGGATTAACTAGATACCTAGTAAAAATAATTAATATTAATATAATAAAATAATAATATATTAAGCTATTTATATTTAAAGAAATACTATTATTATTTCTTAATTTATTTAGTTTTAACGATATCTATAATTTTATTCGCGAACTTTATTATTTATTAAAATAAAGATAGTAAATAGAGTTTTATAAATAATTTAATAAATTATAGTATATTCGTCTCGGCTTTTAGCTAGCCGGTAGTATCTTTTTTAAAAAACTCTTCGATTTTAAATTAAATAGAATATAAATAGAAATATTCGATAAAAATAAAAGTAGTTATATTTTTATATTAATAATAATTTTTATTTTTTAATTTATCCTATAATATCTTATACGCCGCCGTACTTTTCTAAAAATTAATAATAATTTATTTTCGTAGGGAAAGATTTTCTTAATTAAAGGTCTATACTCTTTAAAATTAAACTATCGGAGGTAATATATATATAAGGTATAGAGTAGATCCTTAAATTTCGATATAATATTAAGGTTTATTTATTCCTCGTTAGATCCTATTAAAGATAAGGACGATAATAATATAAACTCGTTATTATTATTATATCTCTTTAGTTCTTTCTATCTCGTTAATTTTTCTCTTAATCTTCGGCTATCTCGGTTAACGATAGTTTAAAAATCTTTATCCGGTTACTACGATTTATTTAATAAAGTTCCGTCGCTCTAAATTAATTAATATTAAATTTAGAAATAGAATAGACGAGTCTATTATTCGCTAGTTATTTAATTCTAGTTCTTTTCTCTTCTTTTTTTTAGTTTTCTCTTTTAATTTCGAGACTTTAACTTTTTTAACTTTCTACTATAATTATAATAATAATATTTTATATTTATTACCTTAAATAGGAGTAGTTAGGGGCTAGGTATCTTAATACCTAAATTATAATAATAATTAATTTATTATATTTTAGGCTATATTTTCTAGTTTATTTTAAATATATATATAAAATTAAAAATAAAAAGAAAGAGTAGAACGGGTAGTAATAGGTTTAGAATAAATAATAATAATTTAGAGAAACGGGGAATTTTATTTATAAGAGTTATTTAACGCGCCGAAATTCTCCTATATTAATATAAAATACCTTAAATATATAAAAGAGAGTAGAGATAAATATATTTTAAATATCTCGAAATTATAATATAAGATATATAGTAGTAAAAAATACTAGTACTTTAACTCTTAATATTATTTAATACCTACTAGTAAATAGGTATAAAGTTCTAAACTAAAGATATCGTTAATAGAGAAGGCCTTAGTTTATATACTAGCGACCGTTGTCACGGGGTAGACTTTGGTAGGAGTATTACTATAGATATCTACTAAGACGGCGGGCTGAGCCCTACCGCTAGCCCTATCGGGACTAGGGTGACTCTAGGATTCTAGTATATTAGGGCCAAATCCTCTATAGAATAATCAATATCTTTTATACTATATACTATTATATTAACCCCTTATTAAATAGTAGTAACGGCTATACTAACGTAGAACTATACCTCTTCTATATTAATAAGAACGATTATATTAGTTATAAATAGTAAAATAACCCCTAAAACGGCTAATATACTCCCTATTAACTACTATATTTAAAATAACTTACTCCGTATCGATAGCGAGCCTTACCTACGTTATATCTATTTAGCGCTTCTATACTATACCCTACTACCTTAAATAAGTATTTCTAAGCTCTTTATTAAGTTATTAAAGTAATCTATTTAGTACCCTTTTTATTTAGGGTATTTATAGTAAATATTAAATTAAGTATTTAAAACGTCCCTTTATTTATTTCCCTTTTATTAATATAGTTACCTATTTTAATAAGTTACTTATTAAGTAAATATTTAGCCTAGTAAATATATTACTAGCTATATCTCTTACGCTTCCGCTATAGAAAAAAGAATACTAGAATATTAGTCTTTTAATACTACTCTTATTATTCGCCTAATATTACTATTTTTAATATTTATTATTAATTATTACTTTAGTTATTACCCTAGAAGAAGTTTAGCTAAGCCTTATTACGGTTAATTTTATTTTCTATTTATAAGAATTCCTACTATTAAATAAATATATCCTAAAATAGGTAAAAATTACTTTTAACGTTAGACGAGTAATTACTTAAATAGTTATATAGTTTTCTTATCCTCCTACTAAAGTACCCCTTTAATATCTATTAAGGAGGGGCCGGAAAGCGAAGTAATTTAATAACGACCTTTCGGAGTACACTAAGTTTAAATAACCTACTATATAACTACCCTAGGTTATAAATAAGATATCCGTAATACCGTTTATCGGTACCTTCCGAAGGGATACTAAAGAGTTATATTAATATTTATAAGAGGAGTAGCCTTTAAAGGACGAACCTAAAAAAAAAGAAACTATAACTCCTCCCGAGCCCGAGTAGCCTATTATAGATTCCGAATAAGTAATATAATTTATAAAATCGCTAGAAATTCAGACTTTTATTATTAGGTTAGTAGCTAGGATAAAGGAAGGCCCGGTAGGACCTTAAGGCTTATTAAGAGTAAATAACTTAACTAGTTAAAACGGTACTAGTACTAGGGTAAGCGCCTAAAATAAATTAAAACTCGAAGAGATTAAATTCTTCGACCCTAAAGGCGATAAAAAGGATAACCTATTTATTTTAAGAAGGTATATTATATATAAGAACGTTTTCGACTTTAAGGATCGCGTTAACGATATAATTAAATAATACGGCGAAGAAGAGGTACGAAAGTTTCTACTTTTATATCTTAAGGGAGTAACCCTTAAGTAATTCTCGAATAAATTAAATATTAATATTAAGGCGCTAATACGTACCTTCGCTAGCCCTAAATAAATAGGTCGTTTTATTAAGCGATTTAAAATAAAGACGCTAAAAGCTATACGTAAACTTTATTTTAATAAATATAAATTTATTTAGGTACGTACTAGTAAAACGCCTAAATAGTATATAAATAAGATATTTAACCTAACTAGGGCCGCCGACATTCCTAGCGTATATTAATAAATATCTATAATCTACGACTATATCAGCTCTAATTTTAAGCCTTTTATTAATCCGCTTAAACCTAACGTCCTATTAGATAAATTCTTTAATTTATTTAATATTAAGGAAGAAACCTAACTAGGAATAGTACGAAGTAATAGAATAACTAGGCCTTTATCGCCTCCTAAGCTAGAGGGCTTACGGTAAAATTAATAGAATTATTAATAACTTAACCGGTTCCGCCTATAGTAGAACTAGTTACCTTAGGCTACTTTTTATTAATTTATTAATCCGGTTTATTAGAATATATTAAGTATCCCTTAAACGTAGTAGTAGCCTCGTTAAATTTAACTACTACTTATTTAATTATAGATTATTAATAGTAGTACTAGAAACGTATTTTTCTCTCCTAGAAATAGAAATCGTCCTAACTATTAACCGCGCTAAGAAAACCGCGGGCCTATAACCGGTAGTTATAATCTTAACCGTTTCGGGTAATAGTAAATACCCCCTAGGCGTATAATTATTTATTATAAAACCGAGGTATAAGAGGACTACTCTTAAGAAAACGGTATTATAGAGTTATAAATAAAAGAATAATTCACGCTTAATATTAATTACGTTAATAAATAGAGCTAGGATTAGTAGTAAAAGAATTACTATAATAAATAAGACGAAATAGCCGGTTATTAAATAACTATTATCGATTCGCCTAAATAAATCGAGTACTATATTTATAAAGAGTTATTTTTTTCTAAAAACGTACTATATATATACCTTAGAAACTAAAGCTTAGGTAGGAACCCTATTAAAGTCTCCTACCCTAGACGTTTAATTATAAATATTATTTAGAAAAGTAAATAGCCTTTAGTAATAGACGAGAATACAGAAACCTATTATTAGGTTAAAATGAATAACGAATTACTAAAATAGAAGCCTATTATTAAATCAAACTACGACTCTTCTAAAAATACGGGAATAGGATAAATATTTAGGAAATACCGGTACGCCGGTATTCGGGTCGGTTTAGACCCTAGAATTAAAGTAGAAAAGGGCTATAAGGATATTAATTATAAAGTAATTATCGCCGACTATAAATTTATGGCACGCTTCCTTCTAAAAACTAAAATCCGTATTATAATAACCCTACTTTAAGTTACCGGTATTAATATTAACCGCTATATTATTTCTAAATATATCGTTACCTCTTTATACTTCCCCGGGAAAGATAAAAGCGGTAATAAAATAATAGCCGAAACCGCCCTTAAGGAAGTCCATATTATGGATAATTTTAAAGTAAATATATTTATTAATATAGACGTTATGGCCCCTAAAGGGATTAATATACTAGTATCTCGGTAAATCGCCCGTATCGGTAGCTATGATATAAAGTACCCTATCGATATTTATTTAAGAGGTATAAATATAAACCGGCCGGTATATACTACGAAAATAAAGGTTATCCCCTTATAAACTACGGTAATTATCGAAGTCTATAAGCTTAATCTACTAGTACGAGACTACTTCTTTAAACCGGTAGATACTAACCTATACCTCTTTACCGGAATCGTTAATAATAGAATAAAATTAATACTTATAAAGAATAAGACGGATAAGTATATTAAAATCCCTAGGAATATAAAGCTAGGCCAAGTAGTTAAGGTTTAATTTAATAGTTATTATAGTATTACTATAGGCGATAACGACGTTCGCGAGCTCGTTATACGAAGGCCTCCTTAGGAGTATAAAGAAACTTTCATTAAGAACGCTTTTAATAGTATAATTACCGCTAGCTCTAGTTTATTACTTCTTAAATAATCTTTAGGGGGTAAAGATATAGAGAACCTAATTAATTCCCGGCCTTCTATTCTATTAATAAAGGTAACTATTTCGGTAAAGAATAATATCCTTTTAAATAATATTATTATTTATAATAAATAACCGGAGCTAGTAAAGGTTATTAATTAATTCTTTATACTTTAGGTAGAAGGAGGCTTTATTAATATTCTAAAAAACGAATAAATATATATACTACTACGCGCCGACTAGGAAGATAAAGTACCTAAAATAGTACGTATTTATCTTATAAGTAACGAGAGCCGGAAGATTATTAACGAAACCTTTAATAAACTATATATTTAGGGACGGCTTAAATAGACGATATAAACTACTCTATTTAGTTTCTTAGTCTTCGTTATTTAGACTATAAAATTAGACGGTATTAAAAAGGGCCGTACTATTATTAATATTCGAGGTTTAAATACTATAGTTATAGTAGACGTCTATTATTTACCTCTATAGAATAATATAATCAGCGCCGTTAAGGGTTATCGTTAGATTACCATTATCGACACGGCTAGTTTCTTCTATTAATAGCGTATATACCCTAAGGATAGATATAAACTTACCGTTATATTATACCGCGGCTAAAAGACTTTTAATATTACGGTAATAGGATTTAAGAACTCGCCTATATACGTATAGCGGTAAATAGACCGGATCCTACGTATCTATAAAATATTCGCCCGAGTATATATCGATAACATTATAGTATTCTCTTAGACCCTTGAGGATTATATTTAATACCTATATATAGTATTTTCCTTATTCGTTAAATTTAATATTTTAGTTAACCCTAAGAAGGCGTTTATCGGTTATCCGTTAATTATATTATTTAGTTAGAAAGTTAACTCGTTCGGGCTATTAACTTCTAAAGAAAAGTTTATAATTATTAAATAACTAACTTTCTCTTAAACGCTAGTAGTACTTAAGACGTACCTAGGAATAATTAATTAGTTAAAAGATTATATTAAAGATTATACTACTCTAGCTAGGCCTTTATAAAATAAGAAAACCGCGTTATTAAATAAAGTACCCCCTATAGGCGCTTAGCGATAGGAATATACTAAGAAGATTAATTTTAAATCACCTTCCTTATAGGAGATCTATTTATTTAAAGTTATTTAGAATACCCTTTCTAAACCTTCCTTTCTATACTATTTCGATGATAAAAAGAAACTATTTATCGACCTTAATACTAGTAAGGAATTCGGTTACGGGGTTATAGTCTATTATATTATAAAAGAGCTAAAAGGCCTTTATCCCGACCGGAAATAAATTTAGTTTATTCTTTTCTTTAACCGACTCTTTAAGGATATAGAAATACGTTATTAACCTACTAAAATAAAACTAGTAGGAATAATATAGGTATTTACTAAGGTTAAGTATATAGTCGAATTAACCCTTAAGACGGTCGTCTATATTAATTATAGAGCTACGTTTAATATAACTAAATAAATAAGTATAACTACCTTATCTACGGTAAAGATTAATTTACGTATCGTATAGGCCTTAGATTATATTCAGCGTTTTTAAAATATAAAGATCCGTTATAAACCTAGTATTAAGTATATAGTACTAGACGCCCTATCCCGACTATAATAGAAGAACGTAGTTAAGGACTTTTTAGAAGGCGAGTTAGATATACTCTAGGTATATATATATAAAATTTATATACTAATAGAAATAAACGCGTAGTTTAAATAAGAATTACTTTAAGGGTACTAGAATAACGACTATTAGGCCAAAATAAGTTATATACTTAACTATAACGTAGGAACCGGCGAGGACGCCGTAGATCTTCCTTTTTCGAAGGGGGATAACGGCTTAATATAGTATACCGATAATTTGGTTATTAATCGCGTATATATACCGGAGCGCCTATATATACCTTCCTTATATATTAAAACTATATTTAACGTCGTATATTCTAGCTTATATATAGGAAGATATAAATACTATAAGATAATAACTAGGTACTAGTATATATATAAACTAAATAAGAAGTTAAGGGAGTATTTACGATATTACTTATAATACTAGTTATTTAATACTCCTAGGTATAAACCTTATAAAGTATTATAACTTATTCTTATACCGCCCTCTCCTTTTTATATAATTTTTATCGATTTTATCCTAGCCTTACCCCTTTCGTAGGAAGGATTCGATAATATTATAATTATTATATATAAATTTTCTTAAAAGGTAACCGCGATTCTAGGAAAATTAATATAAAAGGTAGAATAATAAATATATATACTTTTACGTCGCCTATACTTAGTGGACTAGGGTATTCCGAAGACTATTCTTTCTAACCGCGACCGGAAATTTATAAATACTCTATAGAAGGCTCTATTTAATAAATTTAGGGTAAATTTAATATTTTCTACCGCCTATTATTTATAAACGGATAGATTAAGCGAGCGTATAAATTAAACTATTAAAATTATATTATGATTCTAGATCGCTACCTTATAAAACTCTAAAATCTAGGAAGAGATATTACCTTTTATAACTATATAATATAATAATATATTCTCCTAGCCTATTAATTATACCCTAAATAAAGTAGCTTTTAGTTTTATTATTAATAACGCGTTAGACCTAAGAAACTAGGAGAATAATATTTTACTAAAGGAGCTAGTACGTATTTAAACTTCGGATATAATTATTTATACTTAAATATATAATAAGGAGTATTATAATCGTACTTATTATTTTTATTACTTCCGTTAAAAGGACTAGGCCTTACTACGCTTATATAAAGATTATAATATTCCGGTAAATAAACTTACTAGTCGTAAATATAATTAATAAATAACTAGGCTATTTAAGGTTCTTAACCGTATCGGTAGGCTCGTATACCGCCTTAATATCCCGGAAAATTAGAAGATTTATAACGTATTTTTAATAGTATAGTTAAAGTAGTACCTACTACCGGATAAAGACCCTTTTAAATATCTACAACCTATTAACCTTAGAGTAGTAGAAACCGAGCGAGATAATTTAAAGCTAGAATAAGAACTAGAGTATATCCTCGATAAACGCGTTATTAAAAAGGGGAAGGGTTATATTACCGAATACCTCCTATCCTAGAAAGACTAGGGATCTATATAAAACTATTAAATAAACATTAAAAATATTTTCGCGGGCGAATTTATTAAGGAATATAAATAATAGGTTAAATACTAAATTAAATTCTTCTTTTAGGGTCGATAACTCTAGAAGTATAATTATACTTCTCTTTTATATTATCGCCCTTTACTTACCCTTACTAGGAAATAACCGCTATATTAAATCTACCTATCGAGCTCTATTTAGAGTACGGGCACTATAATAATATTAAAGAGGTATTATACCGAGAACCGGTAAAACTACTCCTTAATAATCTTAAATCATTCGCCTAGTCGTACGTAGAGCTATATAACCCGAATATCCTAATATAGTATTACTTATATACTCCTCTATATAAACTTAGGTATATACCCCTCGTTATCGCTACTTCTTAACTAGGTAGTATACTTATATAGGAAAGAGCTTCGGATAATATAAGAATTATATAATTATTTAGCCGAATCGGGACTAGCTCCGTATTAAAATAATTTTAACTTTAAAAGTACTACTAAACGACTTTTACCTAGATCTAGCCTAGATCTAGCCTAGATTTACGCCAAGACTTTATTTTATTAATATATATTTAGGGCCCTAGTCCTTTAATATTAATACTCTTATAACGTTATACGTATACGTCTTTATTTTATTAATATTATGGCTCCTACCGTTAGTTACCTACGTTATCCCTATACCGCCTTATCGCCTTACCTCGTTATCGCGATTTTAATACTAAGCTTTACGGCTCTACGCTAAGCTTTAAGGCTCTACGGGCCTACCCGTAATCGGTCGATAATTTAGAATATATACTATTTATTTATTTACTTCTATATATAGACGCTATTTACGTTATTACCTATATAAGTGTATTAACGAGGGCGTTAACTTCTTTCTTTTAAATTAGGCGATCTATTACGGGGTAGACTTTAATAGGAGTATTATTATAGATATCTACTAAAACGGTGGGCTAAGCCCTACCGCTAGCCCTATCGGGACTAGGGTAACTCTAGGATTCTAGTATATTAGGGCCAAATCCTCCATAGAATAATCAATATCTTTTATACTATATACTATTATATTGACCCCTTATCAACCGTTCTCTTTCCCGACCCTTACTATTATCCTAAATTACTAGCGGTAGCGAGTTAATTATATAATCGAAATAAAGAGGAGGGTTATATTTTAAATCCCGTAAACTTATTATAATTAAAGTAATAAACTATATTAGGAGGTTAACTAAAGAGTTATAAATATTAAATTTATAATAATAAATACTTAAACTTATTATATAGATAAAGTACCTTAGTATAAAAGACTATCGGGAACTACGGTACTATAAGTAGAAATAAAAACTATATATAATTTATATAAGGAATAAATAATATAGAAGAGAGAGTTTAGGTTAATAACTTCTCCGAGTTAATTAAATATCGCGATAATAAATATTAGCTAAAACTTTTTTTCTAGATTATAATAAATTATTAATTTAACTAGCTACCTTATATAATTACCTAAATATATTATTTATTATTCTATTATTTCTAAAAATATCTATATTAAGGCGCCTATCTTTAGTATTTTCTACGTCTTTCTCTAATCTCTTAATATATTATCGTTATTTTAAAATTCTCTTTAGTTTTTTTATAGCCTCGAAGTCTTCCTAAAAAAATACCTTATTCCTCTATTATACTATTATATAGTCCTATTAATTTTATACTAGTTATAGATTTATAATATTAGGTAATATACGCCTTATAGCCCTCGCTCGCTATATATAGAAAAATAATATAGATTTAATATAGTATCGAGGCCGAATACCCGTAATAAAAGGGCCGCCTATATTAAAACGGCCGAGATTTATAAATATAGAGGTTGGTTTTAAGCCTGAGTAGGTACTAGTTAATAAATCGGAACTATTATTATTTCTAAAGAATAATAATATATTTAAATATCTAAATATCCTAGATACGGTTATTAATAACGAGATAACGATAAATATATATATTAGGATATAATATTCATTACTAATTTTATTATATTAAAGTATAATTAATATAATTAATAATTTATTTATTATAATTTAAAATATAGTATTTAATAACCCTATTAATTTAATATTTAATAAAGAAGTTTATATAAAATCGGATAATAATAATAATAGATTTTCAGAACTTTAATATATATTTTCGTAGTTATAAGGCGTTACTATAGATTTTTTAATAAATATAGCGTTACCTAAATAAGAATTTATTAATAACTTTAATAAAGTAGAGTTTCTTTATAATAAGACTCCGCTAAATACTACGATACCCCCGTTATTATATCGCGCGTTAATTATCGATTTATTTAAAAAGATTTTAAATTAATTAATTAACTTATATACCTATTTTAATAAAACTACTTTATTAATAAGGGAGTTCCGCGAATATTTTTTTAGTAAAGTTATTAATAGTTTCTACTAATCGTTAAAGAAACCTCGTCGGTTAAAAACTTTAATTTATCGATAATTTATCTCCTCTTTTTACTAGTTAGTAGCCGATAATTATAATTATTTTAAAATATTATTTATCCCTTCCCTCCGTTTCTCTTTTATTTTAGTTTTTTTAATTTTATTTATTTATCTCGTAGGCCTATAGGCCGCTTTATTATATATTTATTAAATAATCGATACCTACGGCCCTCCGGCCGGCGGTTTCTTCCTTTTCTTCCTCTTCTTTATAAATTTAAATATATCGCTAGGTCCTAATAATAATTTAAATTATATTAATTATTTTTTAATAAAAAAGAATTAGTCGAGTTAACCCGTCTTTATTATCTACCGCGCGGTTATATATATATCTTAGGCCTAGGTTAATATCTTCTTAAAGTCGTATATATTTATTTATTTTATAAACTCCGTTTTATCCCTAGTTAATTCTAGGTAAAATAATAATATATATTTTATACTTTATTTTCTTTATTTATACCGGTAGTTAGCGCTACGGATTATAAATACCTTTATTCGGTATAAGAATTTATTTAATCCGATCTTACTATATTTTAATTATATTATTATAAAGTTTTTAGTCTTTTTTAATTAATTATAATAATCGAACTAGTCCCCGAATAAATTTCTCTTTTAAACTAGGCTAGTAGTTTATATAAAGATCGTTATTTTATAACTCTCTTATTTATCTAGTTATTATTAACGGGCCTAGTTTTTTATTCTTTAGTCGATAACCTTGATATTTTAATATTCTTCGATATTTTCGATTAAGTTTATTTAGTCTTTTCTCCTCTTTATAATTATAGTTATTTTATATTATTCTTTAAATCTTAAGGCGCGAATTACCTAGGTTTTTATTATTATTATTAATATTAGAGGTACCTACCGTTACTTTCCTCTTTTATATTAAAGTTTATTCTAAATTTATATATTTTTTATAGTTATAATTAAATAAGTCCCTCGATTTATTTAATATTATATTATTAGGCGGTTTAATTAGAGGTCGATTAACGCGATTACCGACTCGGCTTTAAATATTAAAACTAGGGTAGTTTTAAATACTCCTAGGACCGTCCTAAAATAATTATTCTAAATAATTATTAATTTCCTCGTATATTCTTTTATAATCTTTATTATTTTTTTTAATTAATATTATATCGGAGCCGTAAACGTTAATATCGCTTTAATTATTATATTATATATAGTTTTATACTTCGCGAAGGTAGCGCCCTATATCGAATTAATTAAGTATTTTATAGCGCGGCTTTAATTAACCGCTTTAGTTTTAATTTAGGTTAAATATAATCCTTATTTTAATTTTAAATCGATATATAATCTTAAAACTTTAGTATTTATTTTAAATTCGATAACTACGTTCCTAAAGTTTATCGCTATTTTTATATTAAACTTTTTCAGTATTCGAGATATATAGACTAGTTTATACTTTTAGGAGGTAAATAATATTTTATAAATAATTATTTACCCTAGATAAATATCGTAGGCCCGTTTTAAGTTCGTATAATTCTTTTTTATACTCTCGCTATAAGCGAGTAAGTAGATATTATTTATAAATTCTCTAATTTATATTAATATATCGGTAAAGCGGTGAGCCCGTATTCTACCGAAAAAGATAGAAAAAGCGTTTAGATTTATTTAGCTTATATACTAGCCCTAGAGATCGATTTAATACCTACTTTCGTTTAAAGTTACTAAATACGTATTTAATACCTCGATTTATTTTAAATAATTTTAAATAAATCGGAATAAACTAGTCTAAATAATATTAGTAAATAGTTAAATATATATAGTAATAAGTAAATTATATAGTCTATAATACCGCGCTAGCTTAGGGAGTATTACGCGCGTATATAATTTTTATAAATTAACGTAATTTAAAATCGAAATTAGATTAGCGTAGTTATAGCGCTTTATATAATCTTAGCGAGCTGCCCGGCGCTAGTAGAAAATCATAGATTTAAAATCTTAAATCCGAAGTTACTATTTTTAGGGTTTTTAGTATATTCTATTTTTTTTCATTTTTTTTTAATATTATTTCTAATTTTTAGTTCTAAAATCGTGAAATATATACCCTAAACGCCCTAAGCGGATTTGATACCACGACTCTTTTTATATAGGCTCCCGCTTTACCGATATAAGTTTATCTTAACGTACTCCTTAATTAATAGTATATTAAAAAATAGAAAAAGTACTAGTAAAATAGGCGATCTTTATAGAATACCCGTTATTATTTCCTTTATTATACTCGTTCTTCTTCTAAATATTACGGATACAGTTTTATTTAATAGAAAGTTTATTATCTAGTCGATAATTAGGCTTAGTATACCTTTTATCTATAAATCGTATAATAGTCTTTTATATAAAATATTATCGAACGCTCTCGTTATATTTAATAATAATAGGTTTATTACCTTTCCCCTCCCGTTCCTATTATAATTTTATATAGTATATATTATATTTATAAAGGTCTCTAGTACGCTTCGGATTAGCGTAGAGATCCTTAAAGAGAATACTAGCGTAGGGTAAAGTAAGATAAAGTTTAGGGTAGAGATCGCGGTTCGATCCCTACCCTAAATTAGGGTAAGGTAGGGTAGGGATTTACTAAGGGATCTTTACTACGCTAAGATAATAACCTTAGGGACGTATTATAGCTACTACTACTCTTATAAATATACGTACTTATAGCTACTACTGCCTCTATGGATATATATATTTATAGCTACTACTACCTTTATAAATATATATACTTATAGTTACTACTGCCCCTATAGATATACGTACTTATAGCTACTACTACCCTTATAGATATACGTACTCATGGCTACTACTACCCCTATGGATATACGTACTTATGGCTACTACTACCCCTATGGATATATATATTTATAACTACTACTGCCCCTATGAATATACGTACTCATAGCTACTACTACTTTTATAGATATATATACTTATGACTGCTACTGCCTCTATGGATATATATACTTATAGCTACTACTGCCTCTATAGATATATATATTTATAACTACTACTGCCTCTATAGATATACGCACTTATAGTTACTCCTGCCTCTATAGATATACGTACTCATAGTTACTACTACCCTTATAGATACGCGTATTTATAACTACTACTACTACTGCCCCTATAGATATATATACTTATAGCTACTACTACCCCTATAGATATACGTGTACTTATAGCTACTACTACCCCCATTATAGATTAATAATAAAATATATTATAGATTATACTATAGAGAGACGATTATTATAATGATTATTATAATTAATATTTACTATTATTCTTTACTCTTTACTTTTTAACCGATTTTGAATCGAAATATTCTTAAGAATAAAATAATAAGTTTAAGGGAAAACGTTAATATTAAAACGTATTAATAAATATTTAAAAAGGGTTAGTTTTAAATTTAAAACTAAACTATTATTTAAATATCTCCTTAATTTTAAAATAAACGAATTAAACTACGTCTTTAATATAACCTTCGGTTATATTTAACTTTAGGTTAATAATAGTCTTAATTTTAATATTAACCTAAATAATTATAGGTCCGAGCGCTTATTCTATAAATGCGCGTATTTATAGAGGTAGTAGTAACTATGAGTGTATATATCTATAGGGGCAGTAGTAGCTATAAATATATATATTCATAGAGGTAGTAGTAGTTATAAGTGTGTATATCTATAAAGGTAGGAGTAGTTATAAGTACGTATATCCATAGAGGCAGTAGTAGCTATAAGTACGTATATCTATAGAGGTAGTAGTAGTTATAAGTATGTATATCTATAGAGGTAGTAGTAGTTATAAATGCGTATATTTATAGGGGCAGTAGTAGTAGTAGTTATAAATACGCGTATTTATAGGGGTAGTAGCGTTATTAGAATAATTATTAGAAATCCGCCTTAGCGTAGTAGGGATCCCTAAGGGATCTCTACTTTATTTTACTTTATTTTAAACCCCACGCTAATAGATCCCTACGCTAGGTTAGGGTAGAGATTATATCTCGATCCCCACCCCACTCTACGCCAATCCGAAACGTAGTCTCTAGCGCGGTTTCTATTAAATATTTTCGTCTAATTTTTATTTATTATAATAATAGTAGTTTATACTCCTTTATTATATTATTTAACTTTTTAGAAATAATTATTTCTAGCGCTTTATTAAGTATATTAAAGAGTATAATAAACTTATATAACTTTAGCTCTAAATAGTCGTCTTTTTTCGATTTTTTAAAAATTATTATATTAATCTTTCTAAAGTACCTCGGGTAATATCTCTATTTAAGGTAGGCCTAGAATAAATAAATAATAACGTTTATTACTTCCGTTTTTATTATAATTTTTAAGAATCGGTTTAAGATTCTAGTTATTCCTAGTACCTTATCGGTAGCTAGGTATTATATTATTTTATATATTTTTATCCTAGTTATCTCCTAGTTTATTTTAACGGGCTCCGGGTATTTTATTCTATCGATATTATTTAGATTTATTATCTATAGAGGGGGAAATAATATTTTTTATAAAAATTTTATTTTACCCTCGAAATCTCTAGTTTTTCCTCCTCTATCGTTTTTAATAATTAGGAATTAAAGAAGTTTCTTAAAAAAAAATTTTTTTTCTTTTTTTCTTTTATAAATTTTTATACTCCCGTCGACTTTAGCGAGGCTTTATATATACTTTTTTATTAAAAAAATACTTTCGTTTTTTAAATTATATATATTCTTTTATTATTTACTATATTTAGGGCCTCCTTCGTCTAGGTATTTCGACTTCGTTTATACTCCTTTATATATTCCTTTATTTTTAATATAATATTAATATAACGGGAGTTTTAATAGGATTTAACTACTTAATATAAACGGGCCTATAAGATTATAAACTCGATAATTTTTTAAAAGTCTTTTATTATCTTATTTAGGTATTAATTAATATTTTCTTTACTTTCGAGTTTTAGCTTCCTTAGCGCCTAGTAAAAAGACTTTATACTTTATTATATTTCCTCTTAAATAGCGTTATCCTTAATTTTCTTTTAGGTATATTAAATATATAATATTACCCCTTTTTATATTTACTCGAATTTTATTACTACTAGCCTATAATTAAAGTTATAGTATAAATCTTCGCGGATTATAGAGTTATTTATAACCTAATATACCCCTTTTATAAAGAATAATAAATCGATTATATTTTCGTATCCTCGGGCTTTTTATATAATAGACGTTTTTAGTAGCCCTAATTTTATTTCCCTCGACTTTATTATTCCTAGGAGATAATTAGTTATAATATAATATATATATCGCCTAGTATTATTTTAGCTAGGGTAATAAAGGTTAAAATTCTTTAAAAAGATATATTCGTCTTTCTCCGTTAATACTTCTTTTAGTAGTAATAGTATTAACGGATTATTAATCGAGGTATATTATATCGGTAATAAGTTATATATATTATAGATTTATATCTTTTTATAATAAGGGATTTTTTAATTAATAACCTCCTCCTACCCGATTTTATCCGACCGAGATTCCTTTTTATTTCTTTATTTATTTAATATAATCTTTATAAAGTATAAGTCGCCTTTATAATAAACTAGTTTTTAATTATTTATATCGATTTTTTTATTTATATAAAAGTATATACGGGCCTTTAGGCCTCCCTTATATATTAAGTAGAAATAATTAATATTATTATTATATAATACTTAGGTAATAAGATTTTAACTAGGCTCTTAAATAATTATAATATCGATATTTTTAATTTATTTATTTTAAAGTAATTTTATTATTAACTTCGATTCCTTTTTAATATTATATTATATAACTTTAAATTGGGTACTATAATTTATTATATATTAATATTATATCCGTAAATTCCTCGTCTATTTCTTAATTATTTAATAGTATTAATTCTAGCCGGTTTTTATCTAGTTAGTCGAATATCGTTATTAGGAGGTTATTTAAAACTTAAAGAACTATTTATCTAAGTATTATTATTAATTTATTATTTTATCTCGGCCTCCCTACTTTCCTAGGCGTAATAACCGCGTTTTAGACTTTATTAATTATATCCGTTATTACTTTCCTCTTCCTTATACCCATAGCCGGTATTAATATAAATTTATTATTAATTAAATATACCTAGGAGCTTAAGGCTATTATCTTTAATAATACCGCGAATTATTTAAGTTTATTCTCTAATCTTTATTAGATTCGGTATATCTCTTTTTACCTAACTAGGTACGCCCTACTTTAAGATTTATAATATCTAGAGTAAACCGTATAACGCTTTTCCTTCGGGCTTTTAATATTATATTCGTATAATTAATAAAGTTTTATATATATCCCGTATTTAGGTTAGTTCTTATAAATTAGGGTTATATAACCGTACCCCTAATAATTAAAGTATTACCTCGGGTTATTTATTCTCTCCTACCTCTCGTATAATAATAATTATTTACTTTTTAAGAACCCGTCCGTTACTAGTTTATTTATTATATCTAGGTCCGGGATCTTAAGAAAAAATATTAAATACTTCTTTTTATAATCGTATTCGTCTAATTTACGGGCGAACCCTAGTTATCTTATATTTATAATATTTAATCCTGGGTATAACTTATAATTATCTTTCCTTAATATCTTTATTACCGTTTTTTAATTACTCGTATTAACGGCCTCCTTCTTTATACTATATATTATTATTATATAGATTTATCTTAATACTCTCGCCGAGGAGTTAATATTTTTTATTTATTTAATTATTTTCTTTAATTTTTATTTTACCTCTACTATTATATAATATAAAACGAAGTCTCCTTTTATTATTTATTTTACTCCGACGATTAACTCTATTACTAAATAGGCTCCGTTCCGGAATATTTTAATTAATTAAAAATTAATTATTTTCCTAAATTATCCTCTAGCTTTAATATTATTTATTTTAATTATTAATTATTTCGCTTTCGTACTAGTCGCTATTACCGGGGGAGAGGGGTTCGTTTCGGCTATATATCTCGATAAAATAAATATATATCCATAAGTAATATTAGCCTAGCTCTATATTAATAACGTAGGTATACTCCTCGCCTTAAGTTTCTAAACTTTTTATTTTAACGAGTTTATTTAGGCCTCCTAAAGCCTACGCTCTTTTATTAATTCTCGTATATAATTAAAAATTATCCCTAATACGATCTACGTTAGTTATAACCTATAGTATATTATTTACTATATCTCCTTATATTCTATATCTTTTATAATCTTTATTATAATTATTATTAATTCTTTTAAAAATTTTATACCCCCTTTATACCCTCTCGTTTAATTACTAGTCTTATTTTATTATTACGATATCCTCGTCGCGTTAAAACGCGTTAGTAGTTTACTCTTTATCTTAGTATTTTAAATCTTATTTCTACTACCCCTATTCTCTTTTATCTTAATTAATTTCGTAACCCTTTAAGGTAGTGAAATCCTATTGGCCCAGCTTTCGTCTTATCTTTCGTAAAGAGTAATAAGTCTTTTTTCACTCCGTTTCCTAGTTAGGATTAATATAGAATAATTATATTTTCTAATATTACGTTAATTAATATCTAAAGAAATATTCCTCTCGCTTTAAGAATTTAATTAGGTTACGGAGAATAATATTATTATACTAAAACCGGATATATACTACGATTATTAATATAAAAATATATCGATCTCCCTTAATAAATACCCCGCCGTATATACTTTAAATTTTATAATTCGTAATATTATTAATATCGATATAAAGATAACCTACCCTCTATAATTATTATATTTTAACTATAGTAAACTCGAACTACGTTATTATAATCGGTCCCGTTTATTTAATTTCGTTAAATCGATTTATATCTCCTTATCTCTCCTTATATTTATCGATAAATTTAATTTATATAGGAATATATACCGCGCTATCCTCGACTTCTATTAAATATTAGCGGGAATAATATAATAAAAGTATAAAAAATAGGTAAATATCTTCCTTCTAGCGCTAGGTCCCTACGGAATAATATTCTCGGATATTATATAAATACTAAAGCCGAGCCTATATTAATTAGACGATAGAATTATAATAAATATTAATAACGTAGAGACCTTAGTCTATATATATACTTTAGTATTTACGGGGGATATAGTATAATAATTAAAAAATACTAGTATAATAACCGTTAAGACCGATCGTAGATATAGTAAATATTTAATACTAATAAATTAAAGAGCTAATTTAATATTCGATATTAAAATTAATAATCGATATTATTACCGAGTATTAGAAGAAAGAAATAGATATAAAATAACGGAAAAAAGTAATAAAACTTTCTAAATATTAAAAATATTATAAGAATAAATACTATTTATTAATATTACCTCTATATTAAATATTATTCGATCTCGGCTATTAAAAATAGTATATTCTAAATTAATAAATATCGTTAAATAAACCTAGGGAATTCTTATTAATATAGTTTTAATTAAATAAGGTCTTAAGGTTTATTTTATAAAACTTCGTAACTTTTTATTCCTATTTAACTAGGGGTATATTTAATTACCCGTTATTTATTTTATTTACCTATATATATAAGAATATACTCGGTTATCGATTATCTACTCTTTATTATTTAAAACCTAGTTAAAACTATAATAAATTAAACCTTATTATTTAAGAACGGTAAAAATAACTTAATCTCTACGAATAAAATTAAATATAATAAACTTAATCGTCTAAACTTTCGCGATAATAATAATTAATAATATAGTTATTTTAACCTAGGTAATATTATAAATAAACTATAATAATTTAATTATTATTATAATAACTTTACGAAAATCATTTTAAAGACTCTACGAATATATATATATCTCGTCGACCTCCAAGTTTAAGAAAGGTAGTATATTAATATTTTTAAAAAAAAAATCTATATATAGATCCGATATTAGGTAGGAAAGCGCTAGTAATTTCGAAGACCTAATTAACTACGGTTTAAATAATCGAAAGCTCGGTACTTTAGGCGAGTAATTTATAATAAAGAGAAATTTAATTAAAATCGTTATCTCCTACCGAAATATATAGGCTAGGCCGAATATATATATAAATTTATATTACGTAGAGATAGTAAAGGAGTACGTAATATTTAATAATATTACGACTTTTAACGGCGAAGATAAATATAAGTTAATTTTTTACTTTATTTAAATTATAATATATAATTTTCTTATTTATTAATTTTAAATATTAGGGGTTTTAAAGTAGATATAATATATATAAACTTTAAAAATATTATTAAGACTTTATTTACTAAAGAATTAATTTATTAAATTATTCGCTTTATATTAATAGGTTTGTTTAAAGTTAATAAAAAACGATTAATATTAAACCTATAGAATATCTACGCCCGTTATTTATCTTTACTCGATACTTTACTACCTTTCTCTAAATAAAACTAGGGCGAGGATAATACTTTAAGGTTTATAATACTATCGGATCACGATTATAATAATTTAATAATTATTAATTATTTATAGAGAGCTTGGGTATCTAGGTAAAAATAATTATTATAATTTAATTATCTCTCTCCTTACGAAATATTCTCGATAATACTATAAGAGGTATATAAAGTCGATTATAATAAAACTAATATAATATTTCTAAAGATATATAAATTATAGTAGTACTAAAAACTTATATTCACCGATAAGTTAATACGCTCTATTATATATCTTTAGAGATTATAAATTATAACTTCGGATTTTCCCGGCGAATTAAATTACTTATGAATTTATTATTAATATATAGAAATATAGATATTTAGAGTACCGTATTATATTTAAAATAAAAGACTTTATCTTAATTAAAGATAACTAGATTATACGTCTCGATAAAGTATTTTTATATAAATTATCTAGGGGTCGACTAAGACTCTTCGTTTATATATATCTAATAGAGTAGTTTAATACTCTTAAATTAGATTTTATTTTGAATACTTTTTATATAAAATTCTCGGACTTTAAGATTATTATCGGGCTACCCGGAATTAGAAATAAGAAACTTTATATTATATATATCTATTAAATTAAAAAATTAAATAGTACTTTAAATAGTTTTCGACGAGGCGGATATATTTTATTACTTTATTAGAATTATAATATCTAATTTATATAAAGAAATTATAATTATATTTTCTTTCTTTTAAAATTAGGGAGATAGTAGACTTTAATAATAATTAAAATAAAGACTTATTACGCGGTTAATATTAATAGTAACTTTTATAGAAGTAAAATTCAAATTATATTTAAAATATTATTAAGAACCTTATTAATTCTATACTATAAATAAATTATATAAAATAGATCGGAGACTAGTTTCTAAATTAATTTTATAATTAAAAATTATACTCGAAAGAGCGAGAAACGCTAGCGCCTCGCTTAATATTAAAGTTATCTAGAATTCTTAGTATTAATTTAAAATTTCGAAAATATATTTACGAAAACGAGAAATACTATAATAAGTAACTAGTAAAATATAAATACTAAAATTTTAACCTTTAATATTATTTAATATATATTAATAAATATATATAATTATCCGAGTATATAGCCTAGTTTATAACGAGTACTCTAGAGATAATAAGTTCTTTCTTTAACGCGACCGACTATAATTAATTTATCCCTCTATTAAAGATATCCCGAATTAACGGATTAATTATATTTTAAAAGAAGGTCGAAGGAAAGTTCTTTAAACTCCGTATATTTATTATAAAAAAGATAATACTATAGATTTAACTATTATTTAATATCTATCTACGAGATATAGAGTTTAAACTCTACCGCTTAATATATTTTATATATTTTATAACTTTAGTTAATATATATAGAGGATTATCTAGAAATATAATAATATAAACTAGTAATAAGAATCGGGTATAAGAGTATAAATTAAGTAGATTAATTATTAACCTAGATAAAGAGCGAGTTTAATAACTTCTCTCAATCTAGCCGAGGAACGCGATAATAAATATTACTATTACGGATTTTAATACTTTATAAAATTATATTAATAACGCGTTTTCCTAGGTATTTATTATTATACTTATTTCTTAAATTATACCTAGTACTCTATTATCTCTAAAATCCTCTATATATATTCATTTATCTCGCGGTTATTCTTTACGCCTTTAGTTATTTCGATAAAATTCCCTATTATCTCTTTAGTCTTTGAATAGTTCTTTAGCGCTTTACTTTCTATAATTTAATATCTACTTTTTCTATTTTATTATCTATTAAGGCTATATACTATATATAGATAAATCGGGTTAATTATACCTAGTATAATTTAATTACACTAGTCGAGGAGGGCGAGTATAGATTTAATATAAATTTAAATATTATTTACTCTAAATTTAAGGCTGAAGCCGCCGCCTAGTTTATATTAATAATAATTAAAAGATTTAATAAAATAACTACTTTAAAATCTAGTTATTATAATTTCCAAGATAAAATAAATAGTATAATTAATTAAGACGAGTTATTATAAATATAGAAAATTAACTAAAAAAGTTTAGTAATTTAGGATATATTTTTAATTAAAGGATTTTGACTTTTAAATATAAATTAGGTATAATTTAAACTTTAATTCTCGCTCTAAATTATATTATTACTACTAAATTATAAATAATTGAAATATTAATAATTATTAATAGGTTAATTATTTTAGGTATTTTAATATAATAAATTACCCTACATTACTCTTATCTATTTAAGTCTAATTAAGCCGTAGTTAATATATAATATAATTAGTTAATATTTTCGGAAGATAATACCCGGTTAATATTTATTCTTTATAGATCGCGCGTTTTTTAAAAGTGTTAAAAAAGATTAATTTAATTATATATTATAAAAAGTCAGCGCTTAAAGCGCTAAAAAAACTTAATTTAATTATAAACTATAAATAGAAAGCGCTTAAAGCGCTGAAAAAACTTAATCTAATTATATATTATAAATAGAAAGTATTTAAAGCGCTAACAAGCTTAGTTAATTACTAGTATAGATTATAGAACTAGCGTAGATTATAAAACTCATGAACTCTCGTCTCGTTTTTATTATTCTCTCTTTATCCTATTCGTTAATTATCCTTTTATATTAATTTATTTAAATTTACCTCTATTACTTCTATAAAGTAATAGTATATTATATACGCCTACGCCCCGTTAAAGGCGCTAGTACGTTATATATACCTATACTTTGCTACTTTTATAATATTATTATTTATCGATATAGGGTTCTAGCCTTAATATCGTAGAATTCTAACTTTTAATAATCTTATATCGAGTTAATATTATACTTCGAATTAGCGTAGGGATCCTTAAAGGGAATACTAGTGTAAGATAAAGTAAGGTAAGACTTAGGGTAGAGATCGCGGTTCGATCTCTACCCTAAATTAGGGTAGGGTAGGGTAGGGATTTACTAAAGAATCTCTACTACGCTAAGATAATAACCTTAGGGACGTATTATAGCTACTGCTACCCCTATAGATATACGCACTTATGGCTACTACTACCCCTATGGATATACGTACTCATGGCTACTACTGCCCCCATAGATATGCGCACTTATGGCTACTACTGCCCCTATAGATATACGTACTCATGGCTACTACTGCCCCCATAGATATGCGCACTCATGGCTACTGCTGCCCCCATGGATATACGCACTCATGGCTACTACTGCCCCTATAGATATGCGCACTTATGGCTACTACTGCCCCTATAGATATGCGTACTCATGGCTACTACTGCCCCCATAGATATGCGCACTTATGGCTACTGCTGCCCCCATGGATATGCGCACTCATGGCTACTACTGCCCTCATGGATATACGCACTCATGGCTGCTGCTGCCCCTATGGATATACGCACTCATAGCTGCTACTGCCCCCATGGATATGCGCATTTATGGCTACTACTGCCCCCATGGATATGCGCACTCATGGCTACAACTGCCCCCATAGATACGCGCACTCATGACTACTACTACTACTGCCCCCATAGATATGCGCACTTATGGCTACTACTACCCCCATAGATATACGCGTACTTATAGCTACTACTACCCCCATTATAGATTAATAATAAGATATATTATAGATTATACTATAGAGAGACGATTATTATAATGATTATTATAATTAATATCTACTATTATTCTTTACTCTTTACTTTTTAACCGATTTTGAATCGAAATATTCTTAAGAATAAAATAATAAGTTTAAGGGAAAACGTTAATATTAAAACGTATTAATAAATATTTAAAAAGGGTTAGTTTTAAATTTAAAACTAAACTATTATTTAAATATCCCCTTAATTTTAAAATAAACGAATTAAACTACGTCTTTAATATAATCTTCGGTTATATTTAACTTTAAGTTAATAATAGTCTTAATTTTAATATTAACCTAAATAATTATAGATCCGATCGCTTATTCTATAAGTACGCGTATTTATAGGGGTAGTAGTAGCTATAAATATATATATCTATAGGGGCAGTAGTAGCTATAAATACGTATATCTATAGAGGTAGTAGTAGTTATAAATGTGTATATTCATAGAGGCAGGAGTAGCTATAAGTACGTATATCCATAGGGGTAGTAGTAGCTATAAATACGTATATTTATAAGGGTAGTAGTAGCTATAAATACGTATATCTATAGGGGTAGTAGTAGCTATAAATACGTATATTTATAGAGGCAGTAGTAGTAGTAGTTATAAATACGCGTATCTATAGGGGTAGTAGCGTTATTAGAATAATTATTAGAAATCCGCCTTAGTGTAGTAGGGATCCCTAAGGGATCTTTACTTTACTTTACTTTATTTTAAGCTCTACGCTAATAGATTTTTATACTAGGTTAGGGTAGGGATTATACCTCGATCTCTACCCTACCCCACGCTAATCCGAAACGTAGTAATAACGAATTCTTTTTTTCTTAAATCGGCGCTAGTTAAACTTATTTAAATATATTATTTAATAATATATTCTAGGTATTTATATAAACTATATTTAAAGTAAAAATATTTTTATAAATATAATATTTAATCGTTATCGTATATGAATAGTTTAATAGTAAATTAAATTTAGTTATACCTTAAAATTATATAATAAAATTATAAATATAAAGGAGAACGTCCGTTATATAAATATTAATATAAAAGTAATAATATTTACTTTTAATATCGGCTCCGTTTACTCCGTTTTATTATCTTATACGACTAGGTAACCTCTTTAATTATATTTATATATTTATATTTACTACCCGCCTATTCAAAAGTTTTAATTAATTTATTAATATTAATAAACTCTTTATTTAGTAATTATTAATTATATTCTTCGCCTTAACTAGTTTATTTAACTTTATATTAAATATTTTCTTTATTCTTAACTTTATTAATTACCTCTTCTACCTCCTATAATTTATTATTATTAATAAATTCGAGGGCTTATATAAAAGATTCCGTCGTATTAATATAATCGCGAAGATAATATAATTTAAATAACGATATATAAAAGGTATTATAAATTCTATATATAAAAAGTAGTAATAAATAGTAAATTTATACTCTTATTTTATTAATAATCTTAAAGGGCCCTATAAACTTATAGGATAATTTCTTATTTAGGCGCTTTTATTTTAAGTTTTTTATTATTAATATAATTAAATTACTAACCTTATAACTTTATAGTTTATATATTTTATTATACTATTTAATTTAGTATTTAATAGCGCTTTAAAGGTACTCCGTAACTTTATTCTTTAGAGTTTATAATTATCGTATTTTATTATTTATAGTTAGTACCCTTCTTTTCCTAAAGTCGTCCTCGACTTTTTAACGGATTTTAGGATAATAATTATATATATAAAAAAACGATATCGTTCCGACGACGGTACTCTAATTATTATTTATTAAGAATTCTATTATAAATAATAATCTAGTTTAATTAATTTATTTATTATTAATAAATATACGTAAATAATACTCTAATATTTAATTTTAATACTTTATCTACCTATTTATTTAAGGGTAAAAAATAGTATTTAAATATTATTTAATTTTCGAATAAAAATATATAGCCGATTAGAAGGCGCTCGTAAAAATAGAGCCTCTATCGCTAATAATACTATTAAGTATATTATAGCGGTAAATAATTTTAAAATAAAATACTTCCGTTAACTAAATAATATCGATTTTAATAATTATAAATATATACCTAATTATTTTAATAAATCGATTTATAATAATAAAAATAGTATTATAAATAGTACCTTTATATTTATTAGGTAGTAAACTAATTATAAAGTTTATAGAAATCTCTTTTTAAGGCTAAATAATAATAAAAAACGAATTTAATTTATTATATAAATAATATCGCGGCGCCTTCGTCCGTTAATATATATTATAAATTTTAATATAGTCCGTAACTTACTTTAAACTACCCTCCTAGAAGAATTTTCGGGTAAATAATTTATATAATTTTATAGCGCTAAAATAATTTACTAAAGAATTATTATAATATCTCTTTATAAACTCTTCCTTTAGAGCTTTATCTCTAAATATATAAAAGCGACCGTTATATTTTAATAGTCCCTCGGAGTTTATAACCTATATTTTATTCTTTATATAACGGCGGTTCTTTAATATATTCGCTTTAATTCGAAAAGAGTTTATTTAATTATTATAGACTTATAATTCCCGAATTAATATTTTAATAAGTTTTTTAGGATTATTATATATAGTTTTAAATATTATTATAATATCCCGTTTTAGAATTATTATTCTTAACTTTATAATCTAAAAAGTAGAGGTTATAATTATCTTTACTTCTTTATCTTTTTCTAATAATTAATTATTAGTTTAAAGAGTAAGTTTATTCTAAAGTATTGATAATAATTTAATATTTAATAATAATACTCTTTTATAATTAAGACGCCGCGACGATATATTAATAGGATTTAATTTCCTAGCCCGATTAAAGATTTTAAAGTTATAAATAATTAATTTAAATACTTAACGGGCCTACTTAAAGTTTAGTTCCTTCTATTTTATAAAACTCTTTAAATTATTATAATTAATTTAGACTTTAATATAATAGCGGCTACTTTCTAGGTAATATTATTATTATTTTATTACTATTATAATAACGAGTAATTCTTAATTATAAGTTTTATAATTTTATTTTAAAGGATTTAATTTCCGTAACTAAAACGCTATAAAGTATTAATAATTATCTTTATCCTATTATAATAATATAGAGTTAAGACTAAAGTTAGAAGTATCCGTCTCTATATATAATTATTTAGTTAAATTATAATAGCGTAGAAAAGGCGCGTTTACGAATATATTTTATAAAATCTAAAACGTTTCCGTAGCGCTATTTATTTATTTTAACGGATTTATTTTCTTATTTATTTTATTAACTTTAAATAAGTTAATAAATAACGTAGTTATATTAAAATAGTTATAAATAAACTATTTATAGAAGTTAACGAAGCCTAAAAAGACTTATACCTCCTAATAAGTTTTTAGTTAAGATTATTTCTTAATAATCTTAATATATTCTAGGTCTATAATTACTTTATTAATAAATATAATAAAACTTAAAAACTCGACCGTTTCGGTATTAAATTAATACTTCTTAAAGTTAATAAATAACTAGAATTAACGTAATTATTTAAGTATTTATTTAATATACCGTTAATACTCCGCCGTATTAATATTATAAATTAGGATATTATCTAGATATACTACGTACGTTATATTTATTAAATTTATAAATATATAGTTAATATAAATTTAAAACGTCGCCGGTATATTAGCGAGCCTAAAAGGTATAACTAAATATTCGAAATAATTATAACGAGTTCGGAAAATAATTTTTTATTTATCGCCTTCTTTAATCCGGATCTTATAATAGGTATCCTTTAAATCTAATTTCGTAAAGATTTTAGAATCGTATAAACGGTCTAATATCTTAGTGATTAAGGGTAACGGGTATTAATTCTTAATAATTATTATATTTAAACCCCGATAATTAATATAAAGATATAGTTTATTATTCTTTTTAAGTATAAAAAGAATAAATACTCTAATTAAAAATATTAAATAACGGATCTAGCCCTTATAAAGTAAGGATTCTAAATAACGTCGTAACTTTAATAATTTAGTTTAAAATAGATTATAGAGAGGTTTATAAAATAGTTTTTTATTAATTTTTATTTTAATAACGTAATCTCTTTATTTAAAAATAAATAGGGTACTCGTCTTTTTATTAAAAAAAACGTTATAAAACGTTATAAATTTTTTAGGAATCTTTAAGTTAAGAAGTTCTTCCTATTCGCCTCGCGTTATTATAATATATACGACCGCGAATATATTCGGTTTATTTTTAAAACTACTAGTAAATTTAGCCGGTTTTTTAATTTATAAATTACTAGAATTAATTTTAAACCGCTATTAATCCGCTTTAAAATTAATCAATATCTTTAATTAACGTAATTTAAATATACCTAGAATAACGTCTAAATTTTCAAAGTTTATAATATAAAATAGAGTACTATACTTATACCTTTAACCCTAACTATCGATTATTTAATAATCTAATTAATACGCGCTATAGTAATATATACTTTACCCGTTAATTACTTTAGCTAGTAGTAAGGTAGTGTTATAAAGTTCTAAATTATTTTTAATAACGAATTATTATAAAATTAAATTAATCTACGCTCTAGAGTTAATTAAAGTAATAAACTATTTAATTTTATTTTAAAGGGTAATTTAATCTTTAAAAAGAATAAAAGAGTATACCTTTATTAATTATTTTTTTTACTTTTCTTCCGAGGCGTAAATTAAACTTAATTATTTTTTATTAATACCGCGCCGATATTTATAACTAGTTTATTTATATTAGGATATTTAGGTTTAATATAGCCTTCTACTCTATAATAATAATAAATAATCTTATTATACAAAGAATTAATAGAATTAATTTTATATTTATTACCCTTCTCTTTTAAATACGCCTATTTAATATTATCGCCGGTATTAAGTTTAATGATTCGGTTTATTATAAATTTTCCTTTATTAAGGTTCTTTAACTAGGAACCCGAATTAAAATTAGAATTACTTATTAACTATATATACTTTAGATTCTTTTTTTATATAATAACCTAGATAAGAATTTCTTTCTTTTAAATAAATATATTATTAATATTAAGGATTTTATTTTTAAATTTAGGTTTAAACTTAATTAAAAAGAAATTTACTTTATACTCCTCCGAAAACGGGGGTAACTAGGCCTCTATTTCTTTAAAATAAACTTTAAATAATAATATCTTTTAATAAAGTTATTATTTAGTTTCCTCCTACTTTTTATAAACGAGGAGATAATAATTAACTAGATTCGTTATTAAATTAAAAAGAAACTTTTTAAAAAAGCTAAATATAATACTAGTTAAATTATATAAATCGTAGTATTTATATTACTACGTTAAAGGGTTACCTTTTAACGAGTTTATATAATATATAATTTTTAAATAATCGGTAGTAAAATATTTAGGACTAATTAAAAATTTAATATTTATATCGCGGAATTAATATAAATATTTACCTTCGCTCGTACCTTTATAAAAACGTATTTTATTAAGGCGTAGCGTTTTCGCCCTAATAAGAATATCCTTATTAAATATAATTAAACTTATTATTATTCCTCCGGTAGATATAATAATTAAGGGATCTTTATTATAAATAATAAATTCTATTAATACTCCGTTAGCGGGCGTAGAAATAATAGGATTATATAACCCTTAATTTTAAACTTATAATACTCTTAATTTCTATTATTATTTAAGGCGACGGTTTTCTTTTTTAATAATTTTAAACTATATATCTAAAGTCTCTTCGGGGGTAGTAATATCTTCGAATTCGCTATTATCTTTATAGCGGGAGTCGTCGGAGGGGGCTTAATTAATATTATTATTATTAAATTTTTTTAGATATCCCGAGGTTAAACCCGATATTATAATAATAATAGGTCTTTTCTTTAAAAATATTTAAAAGATTAGAATTATAATATCTAAAGTCGTTAGCGTAGAGTTAACGGCTTAGTAATAATATAAAAAATATAAAATAATTACGAGGTTTATTACTAGGTAGTTTTTAAATTTTAAATTTAATAATAAAACTAATCTCTAAGGATTCTAATAAAACGGGGGAATATTAACTACGCTTCGGATTAGCGTGGGGTAGGGTAAGGATCGAGGTATAATCCCTACTTTAACTTAACGTAGAGATCTATTAGCGTAAGACTTAAAATAAAATAGAGTAGGGTAGAGATCCCTTAAGGATCCCTACTACACTAAGGCGGATTTCTAATAATTATTCTAATAACGCTACTAACCCTATAGATACGCGTATTTATAACTACTACTACTACTGCCCCTATAAATATATATACTCATAGCTACTACTGCCTCTATAGATATATATACTTATAGCTACTACTACCTCTATAGATATACGCACTTATAGCTACTACTACCTCTATGAATATACGTATTTATAACTACTCCTACCTCTATAGATATATATATTTATAACTACTACTACCCTTATAGATATACGTATTTATAGCTACTACTGCCTCTATAGATATATATATTTATAGCTACTACTACCCCTATAAATACACGCACTTATAGAATAAGCGATCGGATCTATAATTATTTAGGTTAATATTAAAATTAAGACTATTATTAGCCTAAAGTTAAATATAACCGAAGATTATATTAAAGACGTAGTTTAATTCGTTTATTTTAAAATTAAGGAGATATTTAAATAATAGTTTAGTTTTAAATTTAAAACTAACCCTTTTTAAATATTTATTAATACGTTTTAATATTAGCGTTTTCCCTTAAACTTATTATTTTATTCTTAAGAATATTTCGATTCAAAATCGGTTAAAAAGTAAAGAGTAAAGAATAATAGTAGATATTAATTATAATAATTATTATAATAATCGTCTCTCTATAGTATAATCTATAATATATCTTATTATTAATCTATAATGGGGGTAGTAGTAGCTATAAGTACGCGTATATCTATAGGGGTAGTAGTAGCCATAAGTACGTATATCTATAGGGGTAGTAGTAGTAGTAGTTATAAATACGCGTATCTATGGGGGCAGTAGTAGCTATGAGTGCGTATATCTATAGAGGCAGGAGTAGCTATAAGTGCGTATATCCATAGGGGTAGTAGTAGCCATAAGTATATATATCCATGGGGGTAGTAGTAGCCATAAGTACGTATATCTATAGGGGTAGTAGCAGCCATGAGTACGTATATCTATAGAGGTAGTAGTAACTATGAGTGTATATATCCATAAGGGTAGTAGTGGCCATGAGTGTGTATATCTATAGAGGCAGTAGTAGCTATAAGTATATATATCTATAAGGATAGTAGTAGCTATAAATACGTATATTTATAAAAGTAGTAGTAGCTATAAGTATATATATTCATAGGGGTAGTAGTAGCCATAAATATATATATCTATAAAGATAGGAGTAACTATAATATATCCCTAAAGTTATTATCTTGGCGTAGTAGGGATTCTTTAATAAATCCCTACCCTACTCTACCCTAGTTTAGGGTAGAGATCGAACCGCGATCTTTACCCTAAACTTTACTTTATTTTACCCTACGCTAGTATTCCCTTTAGGGATCCCTACGCTAATCCGAAGCGTAGTTATTACTATTATATTATACGAAAGATTTAGTTATTATCGGAATTACTAGAAGAAAATATAATCTCTTTAATATAATTCTTAAGGATATTATTTTCCTTAAGGCTCTTTAGGTCCCGTTTATATTAACGGAAACTTTTAATCTTTTTTTTGAGAATTTTATTTATCGCCTTTAATTCCTTAATATACTAATTCGCCGCCGTTAATTAATTCTATAAATTAGCGATTATAATAAAGATTTATCTATTAATTATTATTATCTTATTATATATTTTACGCTACTAGGTAATTTCTTTATTTATTAAATTATATTTATATTCTTCTTTAGGAGTCCTATTATCGATACGGGTATATTAATATATAAATCTCTTTACCTTCCTTCGGAAAGATTTAGAGATTTATTATTATTAATATATACCGTTTTAGAGTTTACGGTTATAATTTACCTTTATATAACGATCGATTCCGTAGCGATTAATATAATAGAGCGTATAAAGAGGAGACGTACCTCGAATATAATTATTATTAAATTAATAGAAATAGACTTAATAAAAGAGCTACGAAGTATAATAAACTACTATTATAGTTAATATTACGTAGTCGCGTTAATAACGGACTAGTTATATTTACTAGTATATTTATAACTAAAATAATTAATATAAATAAATTAATACTATCGGTAAATAGGAGCCATTTATAGAGTTAGAAGAAAATTATATATAACGAGAGTATTATCTATATATTAGTTATAATACTAGAACGCTATTATAAAGTTAGAGTAATAATATATAAAAAAGGCTAAAGGAGTTACGAAGAGAGAAATTAAATAAACGAGCGAGTTTATTTCAATAATAAACCGTCGCGCTAAATACCTTATTATTATAATATATCGATACGCGCCTCCGCTCCGCCACCTCGCTTTTATTAATAAATATAACTATTATTATAATAGTTATATTATTACTAATCTCCCGGTATAATATTAAAATTATACCGTTTATATATAATATCTTACTACTAGTGTTTTTATAATATAGTAAGAGTATATAGTAAAAGTAATTACTACTATTCCGTTACTAGTATTATAAATACTATAGGAATAATTTAATATATTATATTTACTACGAGTACTATAAGCGCTATAGGAACAATAATATATATTATTTCGCTCCGTTACTATTATATATAATAGTACTATAGGGACGAAAGAAATATTATTTAATTAACTATTATTACTATATATTAGCGCTATAGGGATAGTTTTATAAATATACTATTTATTTACTACTAGTATTATTATATAATAGAGGTAGTTTAGTAGTATTACCCTTCCATTACTAATACTATATAATAATACTATAGGAAATAATTTCGTGTCGCTCCGCGACTAGTACTATATATTAGTATTATAGGACCGATAATATAAACTAGAAGACTTTTTTCCCTTTTTTCTCTTAAGGGGTTTAAAGGTTTTTTAATAAATTTTATAATTTAACTAAATATTATTCCGTAACTAGTACTATAAATATTAAAGGATTAGGTACGTAACCTTATATTTAAATTATTATATAATAACGCCGTTATATTAGATAACTCTTTTTCCTTATTTCTTTTAGGGGGTTTAAAAGTTTTTTTAATAAATATTTTTTAATTAAAGTATTTAAATACCTAGGGACTAGGGCCTAAAGAGAGAAGTAATTATAAAATAATAATATATTATATATACCTACGCCCCGTTAAAGGCGCTAATACGTTATATATATCTACGCTTCGCTATCTTTATAATATTATTATTTATCGATATAGAGTTCTAGTTTTAATATCGCGGGGTTCTAACTTTTAATAATTTTATATCGAATTAATATTCCCCCGTTTTATTAGAATCCTTAAAGATTAGTTCTATTATTAAATTTAAAATTTAAAAACTACTTAATAATGAACCCCGTAATTACTTTACGTTTTTTATATTATTATTAAACCGCTAGCTCTACGCTAGCGGCCTTAGATATTATAGTTTCTTTAAATTTTATAAATTCTATAAAAGTAGAGTTATTTCGGGAGAATAAAATACGATAAAAATTATTTTAAAATTAAAAAGAGGTAGAGAGATTATCTAGGAGGAGGTATAGGAGGAAAAATACTTTTAAAAAATTTAGGAATAACTAATTAATATCGGACTACTAGATAACGGAATATTTAAAATAATATACTAGCGGTAAATAAAGTAAATATAACTATAAGTATTTATTAATACCCGGCGCGTATACCTTTAAAATTAATAACTTTCAATATTACTAGAATAATAGAGATACGTTAAGTATTTTATTATTTAATTAAATATTATAAAATTATAACCTCTACTACTAAGTAATATATTTTTAGGTACTTTCTATATTTTTAATATAATATAAAGTAGGTCGTAGGTAGTTTAAGATACCTAGATATATATATTTATATTATTAATATTTAAACCGGTATAAAAATCATAAATAGAAATTATATAAAGAATTTTTAAATTATTAATTTAAATACTTTATTAATACTTTATTAATACTCTATTAATACTTTATCCAAGTTTTATTTATAGTTTAACCGAGATTTATTTTCTAATTTACTATTTTACCCGACGTTTTATTAATAAAATATTAATAAAAACCTATATTCTTATATTATTTAAAACGATATAGTATTATAGTTAATAGATTATTAATAATTTAATCGAATAAAATAGAGTATTAATAACGATAAATATTTAATAAATATTTATAAAAATATTTCTATTAATTTCAATTTATATTTGTATTTAAATATATAGTTATATCGCTTTTAAATTATTATTAATAGAGCGGCTACGCCCTAATATAGCTTATAGCCTATTCTACTATATACTATTCTGAAAGCTTATCTATAGTCCATGACTAACGTAATTTCAAGCGGTAAGGTATAGATCGATATTATTAAACATTATCATTGATTTTGAATACGCTAAATCTTGTTATATCGATACTAAGGTAGATAAGAATCTTAATTTGGATAAAGAGTCCGGCCTGGTATAATGCAGCATCGTACTCTAGGCTTAATATACCTGGCTAGGTACTTTACGATTCGATTGTCAACGTCCTTGCCTTAATCAGAGAGAAAACCAGTCTTCTAATTATATCCGCACAACATCCGTGGAGGATAAGTAGACCTTACATTTTAATATTCTCTCCAATATGCAAGAGAGGATGCGCTCAAACGCTGAGTACACGATTTCAGCCATCGCTGCTACCTCTCCCATCAAGTGCTCAGAGCGCCGCCAAATCAAGTCTATTCTATGCCTTGGCCTGGTTAAACAACCAAGAAGAACGAAGCGAAAATCTCCTCGAGCTGCTATACTCCTCAACAACTCCACCAATGCAACGCTGGTAGAAATGAAGTCGCTCATGAAAATGAAAGGACATTGAAGGTATCTAGGTCGCTGTTTTTGGAGGTTATATACAAATAGACACGTGAGAAGTAGGCCGTAAATAGAGGATCTGTGCTATCGGAGCGACGACTGCCCACGAGGTGGCCGTAATACACGAGGCACGTCTGAATGGCTCGACTCTACCCGCGTCAGGAGAGCTGCTGATGTGAAGTCGTTGCTAGCTTCGTAACTCGGTCGTATCTGGTCCATTGAACTCCTCATTCTGTCGTAAGATGGCCTTGGTCGATCGAAAGATGGTCGTGGAGCCTCCAGTGAGGCCTTGTGCCCCGTATAATCAGTTCCGTCACTGCCGTTCTGGCTGCGTGGGTTGTGCGTAGTCCCGGTAGCGGCAACTGAAGGCGGGTAAATAGGTCGTTCGTCATCTGCTAGAGGGGTCTGTGTACCTAGCGCGCCCCGAGCGGGTTGAGATACATCTGAAGAAGATGCAGACGGCAATTTGCCTGGCGGAACGTAGGCTTCGTACTTGTCTAAATACTTGAACTTCCCTTGCCTAATCTGTTCTCGGATAATATCCACATCCAAGGGGAAAAAGATTTTTTGGAAGGACTTTACTGTGAATCGAGGTAGCAAGCATATGCAGACCGTCAGTAAAGTGAGCACCCAGAAAGATAGTGTGCCATAAACTTCGGGAGCAGCCTTGTAGAATTGGTCGGAAGAGGAGCCTGCAGTGTAGACGCCAGTCCAAAACCAGATTAGAAGAATACTGATTGACACGATCAATAGCATAAGCCAATCCCACCTGTATGTGTTCAATAAGATGTAGATATTGACAACGACGATGGTGGCGTTGGCAGTGTAGACACCGATCCGTTTGTTGTCGTTCACATTCAGGCCATTGCTCGTGTTGAAGGTAGCGGGCTTGAACAATAAGTATGGCATGAAGAAGCAAATCAGGGACTGGTATATGCCGTCGCCCATGTAAAGCCTAAAGACAAGTCAAGTCAGTACGAGCAACTAAGCGGCTACTATGATTTTGCGTACCAGAATTTCTTCTGAGACCACTCTTTCCGCTCGATGCCTCTCCGGTAGAGTTGTGGAACAGCTAGAGAGACTTTGTCGTTGACGTCTTGATCGAGTACACCCATAAAGATCACCGCAAGTGACGTGAAAGCCAAGTTGACCAGCAGGATGTAGGTATAGTCGAACAGATAGGAACAATCGAAGTTATTGTATATCTGATACCAGAAGAGTGCGAAAGTCCAGACGATGTTCTGCTGAGAATTAGTCGCAGCGTGTTACGGTGCTGAAAGAAATGAGCCGACTTTACCTTGTAAAAGAAATTTGCAATAGTCTCCGCTAGGCGGCGATATGACCATCGACCGTGGACGAGAATCAAGCGCTGTAGAAAGCGGAATTGAGCGATGGCATAGTCCGAGGACATGACGGCTTGTCTGCCCTCCTCACCCGCAATGCCAACGCCCACGTCAGCCTCTTGAATCATGGCAACGTCATTAGCACCGTCACCAATAGACAAAGTCATGACATCTAAACCGTCTTTGACCATCTGGACGACGGCTGCTTTCTGAGCTGGGCTGACTCGGCAGCACAAGACAGACTTGCACTGCTTGCAAAGTAGCAAGAATTTCTGGCGCAACTCATCTTCAAGTACCAACTTCAGAGCGTCGCCGTCGATGACTATGGCATGGGTCGGCCCAGGAGGTTCGTGGTTTTTGCGAGCAGCTTTCAGCTCTTCGTCTGATCCAGTGATGCCAAATTCGGCTAGATGCTTGTCGAGCTCAGCCTCTGCAGATGTAATCGTGTCCTCTTCCATCTTGAACACAATCAAGTCCATCTCGTTGCTGAGAAGATTGCAGGAGAAGCCGATATTGATAGCCGTCTCTACTTTGTCACCCGTAAGAACCCAAAGCTTAATTCCAGCATCTGCAAGTAATGAGATAGTATCTGGCACGCCCTCTTGCAAGCGATCTTCGATAGCCGTCCCACCGATGAGGTTAAGGTCCCTTTCAATGGCGTCTGAAACAGTCTCGAGCTTGTCCTCGCGGTCAATGATGGCTGCTGCTGCGAGATCGTGCTCCTTATTCCAGCTGATATACTCCTCCTCGTCAAGCTCCTTATGCGCAATACACAAAGTTCTCAGCCCCTCGCGAGCAAACATCTCGAGGTGTTCAGCCGTAGCTTTCCGCAGTTGTTGCTGCTCCCCTTTCCTCAGACGAGAGTAGATGACGCTATCAGCTCCTTTGCAAAGTAGCATTATCTTTCGATTCGGCATCCGTATTATGGCGCTCATTCGTTTCCTAGAAGAGTTAAATTCGAGGGTATTGAGGACTTTGTATTCTCGCTCTTCGCCCATGACGTTTAGTATGATACCGTCGTTCGACCTTCCAAGCACGGTGAAACCACAGTCGCGCGCTGTTGCCACCAAAGCCGCCTCATCTGGTGATTGAGCCTTAAATTCTATCCTAGGTGGGTCTCCAGGTGTTCGTTCAGTAATGACAGTATGGCAGAGTGCCAGAGCGAGCATAAATTGCTCGTTTGCCAGCTTCTGCTCCTGTCCAGCTTGGCCTTCGAGGTCATTGACAAAATCAGGAGCGACGAAAGTAAGCTCGTCGTCATGAAGGTACGGGTTGGAATGCATTCTCCGAAGGTCTTCCAACATCTTCACACGATCAAGGGCAATTTGCTTGTGCGCCCTTTCACCTTCTACTTCGACGTCAATACCTAGGCGCCTTTGCATGCCAGCTTGGGCTTCAGTGTACGCCTCTCCATAAGGAACCCCGTTGACTGAGCATTTCTTGAATTCCATGACATTCTGAGTCAAAGTTCCTGTTTTGTCAGAAAAGATGTATTCGATCTGTCCAAGATCATCGGATATGTTCCAAGATTTGGGCGTACATGGATAGTCGACTTTTTCGTAATACATATAAGTATCGCTGTAGATGAAGAACGCCTGAAGAGTCCGAATAATTTCAAGAGAAATGTACAGGGAGATTGGCACCAAGTTCTGGAAGAGAATGATGGAAGCCCAAAAGGTGATGAACCCGTCCAACGAAGACTTGCCGCCAATGGAGCCAAATTCGAAGTAATCCAATGAGTTGTTCCCTTGAGACCATATCACGCCGTTGATGATTCCAGACAAGAGGCACATGAAGAAAAGGATCACAAAGTTGTAAATAACATCCCAATTAAGCTCTCTCGCAATCCGGGAACGTTTGCTTGGGGTCATGCCGGAATTGAGCATGATTTTAGTTTCCTGTCCAGTAAAGACGACAACTCCTAGAATCCATTCCGTGTTGCGAAGGCTGCATCCACGGAGAAGAACATTGTTGATGGAGATGGGCTCGGCCATTGGCGTTCCAGGTTCGGCAGGGTTTTCGCGACTCCTTTGAGTCCACCTCGCTGCTCCACTGTGTTGGTAAAGGTTGGCATGGGGTGGCTCGCTCTCGATCACAAATTCCGTCTGCTCGCAGTCCTTCGCGTGCTTGATCTTACGACCACTGTGCAAAGCTTGTCGCACCTTCAAATTGGTTTCCCCATCCAGATTCTTGGTTTCCACATAACAAGCACCGTCGGGATCCGAGGTAGATAGGATCACAATATCTGCAGGTATTTGGTCTTCGTTGTATATGCGTACGAAATCGCCAACCTGAACGCTTTTCCAGTAGTCCTTCTTGAACCTCGCTTTCCCGGGTACACTTTTGAAAGGGTCAATAAGGCTACCATAGAATTTAGATGGAGCTTGGCCGCTCTCGCGCTTGTTTCCGTTCGGAGCAGACAGCTTTCCGTTGGCTGTGTCCAGGGTCAGATTGTCTTCTTCGTATGAGAAAGCTGTAGTGGGACGTTCCCCTGGAGCTACCTTGTTGCTGTCTGTTACGCCATGCTGTCCTGGTTGCGGAGATGGTACGGGTGTCATCAGTATGTCGTCCCCCTCTACCTCGTCCTGGGCCGAATGGAACGACGGTCGAGAGGACATCATGGAATTTCGGGTTCGTGCCGTCTCAATGGAAGGCCGAGACTCATCTAAAGCTCGCTGCGCATATGTCTTCTCATTCCGGGCCTTCTTTGAGACTTTACTTTTGATGAGTCCGAAAGTCCTTATGATCCCCAGAGTTGTCGCTTTCTTGATTCTGCGCCATAGCGATACATCATCCTCGGAGGTATTGACGTTGTTGCAGTCGACGAGCCGGTGAACTGGCGAATTGTTGAGCTCATTGTCCAACACGGTCCTTCGCCAATCTTCAATGGCGTCCTTCACAGCAGTAACGAACAGAATCACTATCAAGGGCACAGACCCTAGACCAGGATTGGATGCACCAAATATGCTAAAGAACTAAATCGGACGTTAGCAGAATTTCCCAAACGGACCTTGGCATATGTTTCTTACAGCAAGCACGATCACGAATAAGAAATACACATTGGCGATATTGTGAAATTGGAACCACAAGTTCTTTGGGATGAAACTCAGTGGTGTGTATTTGGCAGTTCGTATCTTGTTTCTGGCATAATGGGCGTTAGGGTGACCATCCTCATCTTTCGCTTTGTCCGGCAAAGGAATATTGAAGTATATTGTCCGCCGTGCGTCCTCTTGTTCACCATTCTCCGTCGATGTTTCACCTTCTTCTTGGATGCCCTCCAGTTGCGGATTTTCTGTAGATTGGCTGGATTCTCTTTTTTTTTCGGTTGACCCTGCCTTCCTGTGATGGAATCGATCTATAATACTATGGCGCTTTTTCTGCTCGTTGACGCCTGTGACACGCTGAGTGGCCCATCGAATCCGTTTGATCGGATTGGAGACATTGCTATCTTCTTGATATGGCTGGATCGCCATTGCGAATGTGACGAGAGCTTGGGACTATGGTCATGCAGGGAGGGTCGAATTGAGATGTCCTGAGGCTTGACAGTGCCCCACCAGTATGACTTCAATGTAACATCTTCTGTTTCCCTGATCAAGCGAGTGCAACAGGATACCGAGTTCCTTGGTCTAAAACAATTGCTAGGGCGAGCGAGTACGTTGGTCGAATTGAGTGGTCGTGGTGACAATGAAACCTTTCTGAGGCGGGTCCGTCCGCTTAGAGAGGTTGCGCAAGAAGGCCCGATCAATGTAGATCAGTAATTTGCGGTCGTCCAGTTCATTACAATTTGGTAGATTGTATATGATAATGCTGGCGACTGTTGCTGTGGTGGCAGATGAGAACGACGTCGAGGGTGAATGACAACACGCTGAAGGGGCGCTTGAGGGTGCCTCAGAACGATTTGTCAGTATTTAGTACCGGAGGCCGGACGCGGGAAGTCCGGCGGGAAATATGTGTATCTTAATGCTGCCCTAGCCAACAACAAGGAATCTTGTTTGTTGCTAATAGTTGTCCACTGTTCGACTTGTGTTGGAAGAGAAAGGCTCAGCTTTAGAAAGGAGCACCCTTTCGTTTCATCAGCCTCAATGGCCACCAACGGGCTTACTGGGCTTACTGTGCTTAGGGCTGATAATTGATGACACAAAGTCCTTCAGTAAAGGGGCCAATCGCAGTCCGGACACCGACCGCGATTACACCCAGATCTACCTCTTGACAGCTGATTACGTTGGATATCAGCCTCAGCCCTACTATGCTTGGCATGTACCATAAGTAGCAGCATCCTTCCATAGATCATCAACAAGTCGTTCCTCACATTCCAACAGGTTATGAGCCCGGGTTCGACGCACGGCGCTAATACTCAGAGGCGACTTCCAAGCACGAGCTAAGGGGTCGATATCCGCTGCGTCTAAGATTCTACCCTAAAGTAACACGCGACTTCGACGAGCGATTCCTACTATTTCGAAGATTATCTCGAAATAGGATACCTCCCTCCTACGATATCGAAATCGACTACGACGTCTTTTAGACAGAGCCAAAAGAGAAGGCTAGATACGAGTTATCGGAATTATCGGTATCCGATCGGCGCAGGAAACGAGGCCGGCTAGAGCGGGATAGTAATTACGGGGCCTGAAACCAAAGGGCTAGGAGGATAGAGGAGGATAGCGGGAGTATATAGGCCAGCGTTAGGGGAGCCGAAGGATGGCCTAGATACCTATACGTAAAGAGTACCGGCCATACACCAAAGCCCTGTACGTCAGGCACGTCAACATATCTACAGCACTCTTCCCGAGTTCCCTACGAACGAACGAGGTTTACGGGTTTGATGAGGCTTAAAAACAGGATATACACGCAGATCCGATATGGATTCATGGGGAGCTACGCCAGCATACGGTTCTCATTGATAGGGCAGCGTTGGATATCAGCCTCAGCCCTACTATGCTTGGCATGTACCATAAGTATGCAGCATCCTTCCATAGATCATCAACAAGTCGTTCCTCACATTCCAACAGATTACTCTTACATTTATATCGTACAGCTGCAGCTTTGATGGAGTTACACCAGCGCAGTCATGACAGTCGACACAATGAAGCTTTTTGTCCAGCTTCGTGGGACCTCTAATCGAATTCCTTGGCATCACGTGCCTTGGTGCGCCTTGCCGAGACCCGCCAGCCGGGACGCGCTTTTCAGTCTCCCCAGTGTCTGATCTCACTGGAAGTCTATATCTACAGTGGAGCCTAGCTGGCGAGCCGTAGGATTATGACTATCTACAAAAATACCAAGATTGACAATTACTTCAGGCCCTTCGCCCAGTCATCTAAAAACAAACGGCCATCGGCTGAAGACCCCGAGCAACCACCAGCTAAAAGAACATCGCCGCTAGGCAGTCCTCGGCAAAATCCCAGCGTTGATGAGAATGAGAGCACTGAGACTCTAAGTGTAATTCAAGATCTTCCCTTGCACAGCGTATCCAAGCAGCAGTCAACGCCGGCGACTAGCAAGCCCGCCGAACCTGAGCCTACCGTCGCCATCACAAACGATCGAACAGCGTCAACATCCTTATTCGACCCGCCGCCGATACATACCTCGAGCGATCCGGAGTCACCAAATCTCGCCAGACCAGGGTCCCAGTCCTTTTCGACGAGCAGTCAGCGGGTAGTGAAGAATGGGGAGGTAAGGATCAGGGATTCAGACGACGAATCAAATTCGGACACTTCTCTCGAAGATCTCGATGAGCTTCTAGCGACCTACAAAGCTTCTCGAAGATCGCATCCTCCGCTGGAGCCTGAGCCTGAGCTTCCTCATCCAAGACAAGCCGAGAATGCAAACGGCAGCGGTAGCACGCGTAGGACAAGAGGACATCCTGCAACGATAAAACCCGATTCGCCCCTTTCTTCAGCTCTCCCTGTTATCCCAAAAACCTACAAGATCTCCTTAGAATCATTGGCCAAGCAGAAGAAACAGTACGATGCTTCCAATGAAGGCCTTGCCCAAGCAAAGTCGATACTTGATCTATATGACCAGCGAAAAGCAACGGCCGGTGAGAAAGGTCGATCCGTGGAGAAGAAAAGGGGTCTCGAGGCCGATTTAATCAGTGTAGCGATGAAAGGTCACGTGGATGAAGATGGTATAGGCAGGCTAAAGACTGCGATTCACAGAACGGAAGCATTACAACATGGGAAGTCATGGTCTTTTTTCGAAGACTGTCCAGAAGATCTACTATCGGAGCAAGATGACTTTCCCACTCTCGGCAGCGACCATAGGCTGCAACCCATCTTGCGTGAGACGTCGTCTCGACAGCAAGCGTTCCTGAGCGGGCACGTTAGGGGCTACGCTGAGAGAGAAGGTCTTCCAGAGGAGGTCATGCTCTGGCTTATGGACGCGGTATGCCTTGAGACGAGAGACGATCTCAGGCATTCTTACACTGCCACCCTCAATGCCGCTGATGAGCTGTACGCCCTGCTTACTCCCGAACGAGTCGATACGCTATTTCGAAAGCTTGGTGCCACTACTACAGCGGTAGATATACGGAAACAGGTCGTGCCACGGGCAGTCATACCCCAGAGCACAGATGTTATTACGCGGCCCAGCCTGCTTTCAGTACTGGAACTCTTCCAACGCGCCGCAAGTGGTCTCGGACACGAATCTAGGATATACGTGCTCAGCACTTTGTGTCGTTTGTCCCTGGATCATACTATAGCCTATAACTTTCATGCTATACGTGCAATTGAGAAAGCTTTTGCCCGCCTGATCGAATCAATTCCTCAGAACTGCTTAGAAGATGAGGTATGTCTAGTTGTTTGTGCGAGGAGGTCCTATGCTAACAATCGTAAATCCAGCTTCTGCAAGTTCTGACCACTGTTTATGAAACCATTGCCGATAGCAATTTAAGATTGCAACTACTTCAAAGCATACCCGCGCTGCCTCCCCGCCTGATCTTGCTAAGGCAGCGGCTTGCCCTTGCATTCTTCTTTCAGGACATTCGATTGTTGAGCAAGCAGCCAGAAGACACAATCAATCTCAGAATAATCGCAGAACATCTCCAAGATTCACAATTTACAATCAGCAATACGACGAACTACGCAGAAGTTGCAGCTACCATTGGTATCCTCAGCATCGGCATCGACTGCGGCGATCCTCCTTCCGCACCTCCAACCAAGCAAGAAGAGCTAGCTTTCAACAGAGATGTTGATGATCTGGCATTGAAAATCAAGACCATGTTTACGCAAATCAACGATACAGGAGCTTCACACATGAAACGGACTGAAGCCAAGGAGACGCTTGAGGCTTTCCATTCCACGCTCCTGTTTGCAATCCGAACAAGGCCACTGCCGAAGAAAAACTTGTTTGGAGATTCGCAGGTCAGAAGTATTAAAGAAATGTTACATTCCGTTGACGGGGGTAAGCAAGATGATGTAACCGTGCTGACGAACGGTGTCTGAAACGATGCTGCAGGACGGGTATTTGCGTTTCATGAAGCAGGTGTGAAACGTGATTGAGACGATTAGTATAATCTTTTTAATGCCCATCTAATGTCTGGTGGGATATCATACATATTGTACAATGTAGTCGACCAAGCTGCAACCCACAGCTGCAATGGCGTGCAAATAGCAGCGCACTACAGTCATATCTCAAACTAAAGCAAGCCCGGGCCACCAATAAGATGTATCAGCTGTACAATATGGCAAGCCTCTCAATCGTAGAATCTGCGGTTCTCGTTCTTCCCAAATAGTGTAGTCCTGACCGCAGGTAGAGCATCAATTTCCAGTAGTTTCAGGCGCTCATCAAGGGTATTGTTGATATCAATCCTGCCACCTCCGCCCACTATCGAAAGACCGCCAGGCCTAGTAATGTCAGCATGCAATCCACCCTGCACTAACTGAGAAACGGGGACTCATACGACGACTCTGGCTGCGGATTCTTCTCATCCAACTCAACCGCAACATCCCTCCCCAACTTCTCCTTATACTCCTCCTTCGCCCCCTTCATAGCCTTCTTCACAACATCATAATCCGCCTTCCTCGCCCTAACCATCACCTTATCCTCATTCAGCGCATAGCATCCCTCAAGTATCAACCCCTTACACATTCCCTCATACTTCCCCTTATCCCCAGCATAATCCTTCAACCTCTCACCCGCCCTCTCAAAAAGGTCATCAAGCAATTCCTGACGTGCAGAGAGTACTTTTATACGGGTCTTGTTGGCGAGCGTGGAGCGGGTGATTTGCTGGGACATTGAAGCCTGTTTGTGTTTTTTGGCAAATTGGGAGTCGATGGAGGAGGTCTCTTGGCGGACGAGTTTGGACTTTTCGATGGCGAATTCTTCATCGGCTTTTATCTGGATTTCTTTGGCTTTTTCGAGCGCTTCTTGCCGGATGAAGGCGGTCATTTTTTTGAGCTCGCCGGCAACCTGTGGGGGTAGGGGGGCTTGATAAGCTCTGAACGGCCAGATAGTAGGACTGGGAGTGAAGCATACCTGATCGTCCGACATGGCGTGAGACATAATGGGCTATTTGTGGGTAAATGGGGGAATGTAAAGTGATGTAGGCAACTGCTCAGAACTGGAGGGGAAGCTCGGAAAGCTATTGAAGGTCAGCAGACGGAGTTGAAGCTGGCAATAGAGACTCGACTTTTTGATTGGGAAGCGACAAGAGGGAGACTTCACCAAGTGAATGCGAATGACTGTTACCTCGAAGCAGTACTCGTACTAGTGGGGATATTGCTTCTTCGTGACGGAAGAGACTCGATGCAAGACCGGAACCTGGCATGACATCCTAGTGCAGATCTTTCATGACGCTAGCGTGCGCCTTTCCTCCATCAATGCAGCGTATTCCTCGTTTGCAAACATTCTCCCTTGAAACATTCTTTTTCATCGCTACTGTCTCCGATCTTATGATCAGACAGTGTGGATAATCCAAACCATTCTACCCAATAGGTTTGCAAGGGGTTTCGCATAAGACTAAAGACATAGAATACTACCACCCTGGTACTACTACCAATCATGCTTAAGCAGACCTCTTGCAGTTGAAATCATTCCCTCTTCTGTGATGATTTCGCCTCTCGCTTTACGCAAGTCTAAGCGTGGTAGAACGACCTGCTCATCAAAGCGCAAGACCCCCGGTTGTTTGTGGAACTTGCTGCGTCGATAGACACTAGCCATCACGATGCCAAATCTTGTGGTCGGTCTTGCCTATGATTCAAATCCGGGCCTTGGTTTCATGGGCAACGAACCAGGAACATTTCAGCTGGAAAATTCCAAGCTGGCTCTTCACGTCACATATCCACACTTAATATTTTTGAGGTAGTCTTTTCACCTGGGATCCTTTCACCCTGTCCTTCGATCATGCCAAGAATCGTCTCTCTACCACCAGGTCTTGCCAATATGGGTTCGATTCTGGACAAGAAGCCTGCGACGGGTCCTAGATACATAGAGACTCTGAGCGGCGAGCAAGATCGAAGTTTCGATTCTCTGAAATTTTTAAGCACTCAAGGTGGCTTCAGAGATATGCCCAAAGATCTTCTGCCCGAAGATACAATTGATGGAATCAGTGACGAATCTACTCTACTGTAAGATCATCTTCCCACTCATTACCAATCAAATTGTGAAGTGCTAGGCAGCCCTGTCAAGGTCTCTTCGTTGGGGCTATTTACCACATGTCTCTTTTACCATATGTCTCTCAGGAATTTGATGAGACCAGATTGTCTTCATGATGTTCCCTCGGCTGATGCATCTGCTCACACACTTTAGACGTTTCCTCCGCGCCCAGAATTATGATCTTATGAAAGCATACAAAAAGTTCGAGGCAGCGTGCCTTGCTCGGAAAAGTCGTCGTATTTCTACATTCTTTGAGAACATTGGGATCGCAGACTTTGAGGAGACGCGGAAAATGGTATGTTGCCCTTCTAACAACGTCTGAGACATGCTTAGTATCTCTACACAGTATCCGCACTGGACTGGCCGTCGAGACAAGAAAGGTCAACCTATTTTCTACCTCGACATCGAATATCTCAGCCCAAAGAATCGTGCCGATTTCCAAAAGTCCTCGGAGGAGCTCCGTGTTCCAAATTTCACCTTGCCAGAGGCAGCTTCATCAATTCGTGGATTCCTGCCCTTCGAATACACCACTCGATTTGTGCTGCCACTTTGCTCCGCTGTCGCTGGACGGCCTGTGACGCAGTCAATACGCATTATCGATATCTCCAAGCTCTCAATGGCGCAGGCCTTGAGCCTGCTTCAATATATCAGGGAAAGTGGCAAGACGCTCGCAGACTCTTATCCCGAAATAATCGACCGCATCTTCGTGAGTGCTTCCCGGCCTCAATATACCTTTTTTCGAAATGCAGCCCATCGTACACAGCTACCCCTAGCCATTCACTAACAGAACATCCAGCTTATCGGCGCATCCAACTTTTTCCCTACAATCTGGAACCTTGTGAAAGGCTGGCTAGAGCCAGCTACTGCTTCCAAGTTTATTGTCATAGAAGCGTCCAAGCTCCTCGAAACGCTACTTGCTGACATCGACATCGACAACATCCCAAAAAGGTACGGAGGCAATTTCGCATTCACTCACGGCATGCAGCCGGACCTGGACCTGGCAATCAGAGACGCACTGCCGTTGGCTCCTTTTGCAGCAAGTACAGCCATGGATCTGCCCCTTGGACCTCTCAAATTGACCAAGCATCCCGACGGCGGACGAAATATCACGGCTGTGGGGAGTCTGATGGGTGGGCGCAGACGCCACCAGCATGTCGCGGTACTAAAGTCGATACCGACTGCGGCTTCAAGGCAAGGTATGATAACAGATGACTGGACTGAATCTGCGGGACGAGGCCTCATGCACTTTGACGGGTTCTCGGACTCTGCTGCTTCATCGAGGCAGAATAGTAGGGTAGTGGTAGAACGAGCTGGAGTGCAAGAAGGAACGGAGGTTGAAGAAGAAGAGGAAGGGCAGGTAGCTGAGGGAATTCTAGAGGCATTCGAGCTTATTTGAGAAGTCCTTCCTTATGCTTATCGCTGGAACTATACCCATGCAGATACGTGTTCTTTTCTGACTCTACGAGGAGCGAGACGGAAATGCGTGCGTGATACTGCAGTTGTTATGCGAAGGTAGAGGTATCGTTATGCCGTTGAGACACTACGTAGAGTCTACTGAGTACCGAAACAATGACCCTGGACTGTGCTTTTGGAATGTGCATTTACTACTAGTCGTAACAGTAAGGTACCTTGCGAGACTGGAGAGGATGGAGGAACGGGTTTAGCCATTCGTCCGCCAGATCTTTGGTCGATCTAAACCGTCGTGCATGGTTGATACGCTATTGTACTCGCGACATGCATTGAGCTCTGCAGACCTGACCGGACACCTCGACGACGATCCCAGTGACTTCAACAAGTCGACTTTTCAGTACATTAATGGTGCATCCGGCCCAAAGAAGGTTACCCGTCACCAGCAGCCAGTCTCAAGGGGAGTCGACTGGCATTTGCATGGACATGGTCAGCTACTTGATCGAGTTGAATGACAATTTTTATTGCCCTCTAAGGTAGACTTCACACATCCCACCTGCTCTGATCCATTCTATGACCGGCCCCTTGAGAATAGTCCCGTCCATGCATCGCTTAAGCGCCGTCTAATGCCTTTCATTTCACACATCACCCAGCAGCCCCCTGCTTTCCCTGCAATGGTATGCCATCTGAGGGGTTTAGGCCCCATTGCCATTGCCATTGCCATTACCGTTACCGTTACCGTTACCGTTTTCGGTTCCGTTTCCGTCCTCAGGTCCCTTGCCCTTATCCTTTGGCTGGGTACCGCTGAACCATCGCTTCATCTTCCACCAGCCCCCCAGGGCTTCTTGCGATCCTGCTGATCTTCTCCTTCGCTCTCGCTCTTGCGTACTTATCGAAGCTATCGATCGCCTTCTCCTCTTGTCTCTGTAGCTCCTCCCAGTGCCAGAACGCAAAAGGAAGGTTTCCTCGTCCGGGATCTCGTCCGTTGGATTACCTCGCGACTTCGGCCTCGATGATAGTGTAGTTTGAGCACTGCTTCTCCGTCGTTCGAATGGGGAAAGCTCAGCAAGCGTATCGTCTTCCAATTCCTCCCAGATCTCTTCCGACTCAGTGATGCCCTTCCTCCGTAACCGCGTGACGTTCAGCAAGTCATTGTTCTTCGTTGTCGGTGTACGTAAGTCAGTGGGGTGGGAGATGCCGTAAGAGTTGTGCTGGTATGAGGGCGATTCTTTCCCGTTTGCGAGTACAGCTTCTTCGTCCGCTTGAGAGATGAGGGTGTTTGCTTCGGCCTCAGAGTCACTCTCGTCGTCCACGAAGCCCATACCTGGGGTGAGTGGGTTCTGGGAGACAGGAGGTCGTGTCGTTGGGTCGTTGTTGAGGCGCCATGAGAGGGCAAGGACGCCGAGAAGAAGGATGATTGTGCCAAGAGCGATCTATCACTGACTCAGTGGCCTGCAAAGAAGAGTAACGGCAGATGACGGAGATGGGGCTTACCAGCAGGGCGTGAAGTAAGGAAAGTCGTGACGATTGGTTGAAGTAAATAAGGCCGTCTAAGATTGCAATGATGTTGTATACGCAGAAAACAAATGGGTATAATATGCTGGTGGAACAGAGCTTCAATCCGCGATGCAAGTAGTAAAGTTGAGTGAGGGCGAGAGCGAGGAGGCCGAGGAGTATCATCCAGGATTGCCAGCGGTTGAACTCGTTGTGCTTGTCAACTATCGTCCGGACGAGTAGCTCCACTGCTGATTTGGCTACCAGTAGCGAATGTGCTGATAGTATGCCGCTAACACCTCCGTATGCCATTCCTCGAAAGAGACGTATCCTGGGGCTGTTGCTGGTCCACGGATTCATCCATTTCAACGACTTTGCGCCCATAACGATCGCGGCTACCAGAATAGCTTGAGCTATCATCCAGATAATGAATTGTCGTCTCTCAAGGAGAGTAAGTAGCTGATCGAGGTTGTGCGCGGGTTCTCCTATGGCTCCGAAGATGGCAATGAGCACTGCTCCTGCACATACCAATACTGTTCCTCCGAAGGACCATCCTGTAAAAGGTTCGCCGAGTATCAGGGTCGCGCAGATAGAATTGAAGACCAGACCAGACTATAAGGTATTCAGCGGGCAGCCTTCAAAGTGTGGGGGGATTCGGTCGTACAGCTTGTAATGTTGACAGAACTGGGAGGGGTAGTGTAGTGATTTGAATGGTACTGCCAGCGAGATTGGCTATGATGAACATGGTCATTCCCAGCTGTTTTCCATAGTCAGCAAGAGAGTATTGCGACTAGCAAATTGTGGCGACGAACCTGCCATCTCCGTCGCCTGTACGGTGGCCGCCGGTGGTCATTGTCCTCCTTCTCATCTTCTAAGATGTGTGACTTGCGTTGCAGTGTGAGACCCAGTGATTGGACCGAGGTAGAGACGAGTCCAACAAGGATGCCAACCTGTGCTGTAGAGTGAGTATAATGTCTGGAGTCTATTGGTGAAGACTGACTGCAATGCTTCCTTGCGGTGAGAGATCCCCAAGCTGGCCCATGCTATAATGTGAGTCCTATCACATTTGTAATGATTTGATTGTTTGTCGACCGGCTTCGTATAGTCAATATCGCACAGTAGACTCCGGCGCAAGTTGTCGAACATGGGAATACTTTTTCTGGTGTTTCGATTGTTTGCTGACATAATTGGCACGAGCCACTGGCAAAAGATCGGCACTATGATCTACTAAAGAATTTTTGGGCGGCCCTCTTGAGGCCACCATGTCGAGGCAAGTCAGCAGACTATGAGACCCTACAAGTTTGATATACTTCCTCTAAGGACCATGGTCCAGGCATTTGTTCCTATGTGGGAGGTGATGGTTACATGGGCCAATGCTACATCAGTCTACGAGTAGACCTAGGTTTCTTGTGTACTCTCGATTCAGTCAACGGAATAAAGACAGCAACATGCTATCTCCATTGTTTTATTCTTCTTTGTGCTCACTGGTTGAATCTACAGATTGACCAGAGAGGCCAGCGCACTTTGGATGTTTGTCTGCTCAGAGTGCTTCGAATAGATGATTGCAATTTGTAATAGGCATATCATACAGAGTAAGACAGAGTGTCTGATGATCAGCGCTCCCGTCGACCTCGACACAAGGCCTCCCCATACATCAGCAAAAGTGATCAAGGACCGACCCACCTCTACCCATTGCTGTCAGGATAGAGTCAATGTGTCTGCTAATAAGATGGTTGCATGCATGAGAAAAGAAGTGAAACCCGAAGATTCCTAACATTTGCGCCACACAACTCCTCCATCTTGTGTCGTACGAGTACCTGCTTTTCGAAGAGATCTTTTGAATTAGTACAGGCCATGTATCGATATTCCTTGGTCCTTTTTCCTTCCCTGTTGCCTTTCGTTTCAGTCGTTCATCGTTCTAGTAATATCTTATCTCAGCATATGCTCTTCAAGCTTGGGCTGCTGTGGCATCCTACCCTGTGGGGGCATGGGATATTGGCCGCCAACGTTTTGTTGATTTTGCATGTACTGCTGGTATGCAATCTGTTGCTGTTGTTCAGGTGTCATGTAGTGCGGTGGCATGCCTCCACCACCGCGTGGCATGCTTGCTTGTGGAGCTGGTATTTGCGCGTGGTTCACGTCTTCAGGAGAGTCGGCGTTGTCATCAGCATCAATGCCATTCTCATTGCCTGGTGCAGGCTCGGGCGCGTTAAGGCATGCCTATAGAAATCTGAATTAGCAGGCGTGGTGTACGATCAAAACCAAGGCAACTTACCTGAATGAGGTTCTTGCCCTCTGGCTTGGTGACAAGGGGTTGGAGCTTGGGGGTGGTGAAGGTGTAGACCAGTCCGGTCTCGGACACAACAAGCAGTAGCACTTGGGTGCCGGTAAGGACGGAGAGTTCGTAGGCCTGCACACAGCGCGACAGGTCAGTTAGCATCAAACGATTAGGCAGTGTTGATCACTTGGCAAGCGCAACGGATGCTTTGCAGCCTACCTTTTTCATGATTCCGGCTTTGCGCTTCGAGAAGGTGATATGTCGCCGGGACTTGTCTTGAATGAATTTAATATCAATCTTCCTTCTCTCGCGTCCTGGCTTGTCATCATCATCGTCGTCGTCGTCGGCTGCAGTGCTAACGCGAGGACGCTTGACACCTCGAGTATCGGCGCCATTGCCTGTCGCGTCGTCGTGGGCATTTGGAGAAGCGTTGGGGTCAGCGATGTCAGCCATTTCGACTCGTGGATCGGTTTTGTGTGACTTGGTGAAGCTTTGACGGTGAATGTTTGATTTCGACCCGATTGGGTCTTGTGGTTGATGTGTTTGGGATTAGGGTTACTGCGTTGGGTTAGGAAGAGTTGTGTTCGTCAAAAGCTCCTCATCGAGTTTGGGTTCTGTGTTGGAAGGAGAGGCGACCGAGGACGGAAAGGGGAAAGGGGAAAGGGAGGTGGGAAGGGCGGGCCCACTTAGAGCCTTGGCGGTTAATCTCGGAAGGCTTACCTAATCAATCAATCAAAAGGAATCCCGTCATTCACCCAGCAATCTTTCGGTACGTTACTTTTTTGTGTTTTGAGCCCCAACACACCTCACTGTCGACCTGGATAGAATTTGAGCGAACGATGCGGGTTCAGCGAAAGAAGTAAGAGGATTGCGGTGGTTAAGACGGAAGTGGAAAGGTAGAAGGATGTGAGTGATCAAAGGGGGTTGGGAGTGACTTGATAAAGGCAAGGGCCAGTCAGCTCGGGACCGGACTTGATCGTAGAAGGTCGTCGATGCCGAAGAAATTGAGGGGTCGAGAAAGTGGGGGTCCAGCCAAGTTCCTGCTTCGGCTACTTGTACGAGTACACGGCCAATCAAAACATATCATACCCGAAAGTACATTCCCTGGCCTGCTGCATGGACGAAGTTCATTGCTCTACTTTTAGAAACGTGATTTCTTGTTTAGCTACAATGACATCGGCAAGATGTTGTCCTTACGTGCAACGGGGAGCTGTGAATGCTGACATGAATCTGTTCCACATCCTCCGACGAACAACTGCAGCTTCGTCTCTGCAAGTTCAACGGGGCTTGCGTCAGCAGCGAAGTAAGTGACCAACATGAAATCGAATGCAAGAAGCTCGAGCAATGGCCACATCATGCCACTCTTCGGCCCTGTGGTGTCAGATATTGCGAATTTTTGAAAACAGGAGCTTTTTTTTTCTGAGTATGCTTTCTTTAATGGCTTCACTCTATGCAATCCTAGCTTTAGCGAGGATTTGATCTGCACGGTGGCTTCACGCTTTGTCTCCTCATCTCTCAATCTTGTGTGTCTTGTTTCAATATCGGCCGGGCAAAGGTACCATAATCAATCAGCCATGGTCCGAAGTATACCGTGTGTCGAGCTTACCATCTTGCTATTTGGAAAATTGACTGGTCTTGATGTCGCTGTGAGTGGTCTCGGAGTGATAGTGGCCATCAAAAAAGCTGCTGCTCCGTTTGGAATCGATGCTTCGTCGACTTCCTCATCTTTTCTTGCTATCGCCATGATGGAGAGCCTAGGGTTGGGCACCTTCCTTTGGGCGGTCTAATACTGAATAGGACCAAGTATCGCGAAGCACTATCAAGTGTGACATAATGGCCGAGTGAGAAAGCAGAAACTCTTCCGAATTGCTTGTGATCGATTCTGATTCTTCGTGGTGGCACTGAACACATCTTCGGCTACAGCCCTGTCGCAAGGTGAGGACTGTGCCAGCTGGGTATCGCTTTGCGGATCACTTCGAAGATCAGCCGCCTGCGACATGCGAAAGCACTATAAGAGTCTAAAGGTCTACTCTACGAGGACTATATCGATACACTCTTGTTTGGAAAAGATCTTGTGCTTGAAGCCACGGAGATGTTGGAGTTAGAAAACATTTTGTTGAGGGGAATTAATTCCGAAGGCGGAAAGCAAGCCAATGCAAGGTAATCCCTTACCGGACTTGAAGTAAACAGCCTCAAATGACTTACTTACCAATTTGGCAAAGTCACAATCCTCCTCTCCGCTGTTTTTACCAATCTTCGCTACATCGGCACTTGCCAGTACAGATTCCGAAGCGTCGCTGGCTTCATTGTAAAATGTTGTACTCTACCGTAATTCTAGAGGTAGGAAGTATATAAGTGCCCATGTCCTCCGTCTCCTCCTTTCTCTACCATCACATCTCCAGTCTTCACTCTAAAGCCTTCAAGTCCAAAGCAAAACAAAACGACATCTTGAAATCTCATGCAATTTTTGCATTTCTACAGAAGTTTCTTCGCCTCAAAACGCTCACTCTCAACCGCATAATCTCAAAAAGTGAAGATGACATCCAACACCCTCTCCGCTCCCCGCGTCATCACTACCTCTCACTCTCCAGACGGGACGTCCATCATCGCCTCTGACACCCAAACCACACCATTCCTTTCGGCCCCAACGGTAGCTCCTTCAGCACCTTCCACTCCTCCGACCGCGTCCCAGTATCCAACACAGCACCCCTTCCCGACGCCAAAACCTCCTCAGTCCCTCGCAACGACCCCAATGGCGTAATTTTTTGTACTAGCGACATTGCTCCAGGAGTTGCGAGCCCAATGCATCGCACTGTCAGTTTGGATTATGCTTGTATTTTGTCCGGCGAAATTACGATGATTCTTGATGGAGGGGAGGAGAAGGTAGCGGAGGCGGGGGATGTAATAGTGCAGAGAGGTGCTATGCATGCTTGGAAGAATCATACGCAGGAGCCGTGTCGTATATTATTTGTCATGGTCGGGAGTGAGAAGGTGAAGACTGAGGATGGAAGGGAGCTTGATGCGTTCTTTCCTGAGAGGCCTTGATTTTAACCCACTCATCTCTGATAAGGCCACCGGAGAGCAAGAGCCAGTGGTTCAGGGATACATCGATAAATTTTACAGTCGGCTGCATGAACAGATTCAGGCTCCTGATCACGGAATCATCAACTCTGTGAAGTGGTACAGTTACACAACTTTCGATGTTCTGGGCGTTCTTACATTCGGGGAATCTTTCCCAGTGTCTTGAAGGTCAAAAGTACCACCCGTGGGTGGAGATGGTCTTCGGTACCCTTGAGTCCTTTTCCTTTATGGGCGTATGCAATCGCTTCGCCTTCGAGGTACTCCTTCCTTTCCTTATCCCCACGCGACTACAGCGAGTGGTAGAAGGCCACTACATAGCTATTACAAAGAAGATAGTATTACGCATGGCAGCATTGGAGGGCAAAACATATGGAAAACTAGCGCAAAATTCCAGGCATGAGCATGATGAGGTTACGCGATGACCCAATCCAAATTGACAAGACCATTATACAATCAGATTGTGTTCTTTTGCGAAAGGCAATCAACCTGCACTGCCTCTCCATCGATCTCGACTATATAACAACCTGAACTCACTCAAGCCAATTACTTTCCCAATATAAATCAAGAGCTCAAAATGGTATACCGTGAAGTCTTAAATGTCACCGTATTCCCAATCGCAACCTCTGTACCCGCCTGCACAGTCGTTAAAAATAGCGACTTATCAACGCCCTAATCATCCACCAGGTAATTAAAGAAATCCATCAAATCGCCATTGAAGCTGTTGATCTGACTGGTGGCGACAAAGCTGTATACAGTCGCACCCAGGTTCTGGCCGCTCCACAGATTGAATGACGAGCCTCCAATCTGGGCTTTGCTTTGTTGAGTACCAATGGGGTCCAGACCGCCTAGCTGGGCGAGCCACACCATGACTTCGTAGCTGTGTTGGTCACCTGGACCATCACACTGGGGAGCGAGGAAGCCATCGTAGGCTACGTTGCCGGTGATGCTTGTTGAGTAGCTACCGCGTCTTGTCAGCTGGGGAATCGAGTGGGACGGCGCAATACTATTCTTTGCAGCTTGGGGATGAGCACACGTACCTCCAATCCCATGTCGTCGGAATGGTATTATACTGTTTCAACGGCTTACAAGGTGTATTCGCAGCCGCCTCCACGTTGGTATAACTCTCAATTTCGTTGGGTTTGTTTGCCCAGCTGAAGTTGCTGCTCCAAGCAAGCGAATCGCCGATCAGGCCGTCGATCTGGGCGCGCTGTGATCCTACGCCATTAGATGCGCCCCAGGCGTCGTTTTGGACGGCGTAATTGCCGGTCCGCACGGGGTTGAAGGTATCGCACGTTATGGCTGTGCGAGAAGCCGGCTTGGAAGGAGCAGCGAGAGCTAGCGAGAGGGTTGCAAGGAACGGATGGAGATATGTGAATGACTGCATATTGTTGGAGTGCTGTCGAGATTGGACCGTGGGAATGTAGGTATGTAGTTGGTTCTTGAGTAGAGGCAAAGGGACAGATGAAGATATGATTTTAGGATGTGGAATGATCTGGTTATGGACGGAGGATGTGAGAAGTAACGCTCTTATATATGGTTTCTAAGCAAGATTTTTTTGACACGGCTCGAAAGATGACGACGAAGATCTTCATTGTACGGGTAGAATCACAATTACGTTCATGCTTTTAGGGGATCATCGGTACAAAGATGGTGGGAGGCAAGACCTTCCAGCGGTGCTTTGTTGGTGGCCTCCCGGACATGAGTGCTCCCATCCATGTTTCAATATTTGGGGCTGGAGCATCAACAGACGGAACAGGTAAGCAAGGCTCAGCAAGGCGCGGGAAGGCGTTCATGATTGTTGTCGTCGCAGATGGAAAATTCCTACGATGACCGTCCGAAATCACCACTATCCGATCACCTTCGTACTGAGATTTTCGCTTAGGGGAACTATTGAAGAGCTCAACGTACATATATCAGAAATTATTGTGACAATATAGTTGAATACAACATTCGATATGATTTGGATGGTTGCAGTTTAGCTAGTACTTTTGAACGACGCGCAGAACATAGGCAAACGTTTAGAACACGTCACTCGTAGGAATAAAGCCGCTTTGATCGTTTCGTGTCACATTGGGGGCTGCCAGCCCGCAACGTAGCCCCTTGCAAAGGCAACCTGTGTACTATACTCGAATGGGAAGAAGTGAGCGAGCAGAATTAGAGGGCTGGGTGACCGTAGCTGTACGCAGACTTTTGATATTTTCAGAATCGTGATCAAAAAACAGAAAAAGTGACATGAGACGTTGGCTCGAATTAGGTACACAGATCCCCAATCGTACACATCTGGATATTCAATACATTCAAACGGTATCATAACAAGCATCTGGACATGAAAGGTGAACCTACTACTTAACGAGAAATGGACCGATTAAGTAAGTAAGTGGCAGTACGATGGCGTGACCCGACTTGGAGGTTCGACGGAATATAGCATAGGGTCGAAATCCCACCGTGTCTTCTCAAACCAAACCACTCCCTGACGAACCGCTCTCAGGCGGTTACGGAGTCTCCGTAGAGCCAGGCGTCAGTATCAACTCTTACGTGAGCGTAACATTGTTGGTCACATGTCCAAATAACGCCGCATGTGCTGCGCGACTTCTCCTTAAAATATAAATGTCCAGCGGACGCACAGAATCTCCCACGGGGCATCTTTCATCGGTTGGATGATGTTTGGCTTTCGAGTGATTTACAGCTTGCGTAGAACTCCTCCAGCGGATCTTGCTGTTACACTAGCTGTCGGGAACACTGCAGGTACCGTATACTCCTGGCGCCAATCGCCGATTGAAGCCACAGAAGAGATGATGATCTTCCAGGTCTTTCCCTAGGACCACGTGTCACTTCATATGACAGCCGAGCCGCCATGGGGGGAAAGCTGCAGCGCGGAAGTCCCTTACGTTCCTATTCTCCGAGCCGTTGTGGGATTGCTACGAGGTCATGTTTTAAAGTATTCGGAACAGCTAATATAGCCAAGCCTAGCGCCCGTAGCTTAGCCCTACTATAGAAATCATATAGTAATAACTCGGGAGATAAGTATTGAAATTTCGTGTATAATAATAGAAAGAATTCTTATTGAAATAAGATATAATAAATAATTTTTATATATTAAATTTAATATTATACTAGAAATACGAGAGAAATATTATTATTAATATCTAGATTATATTTACTAGAGTATTATTTTAGAGCTCCGATTTAATTATTTATATTAATTAAAAATTATATTAACTAAATTAGAATCGGCGTAGAATATATATTATTAAATTAAAGAGTAAGAAATAAAATCCGATTTATCTAATAAAACTATTTATTAAATATATTATATTTATATTTAATAGATTAATTATCTAGAATTAAAAGAATTTATATTATATTTATTAATCGAAAGAGTTAAAATTAGAATAAATTATTCTCTAAATAATAACTATAACTATATTACGAAAATAATAAAATATATATAAAGAGAATTAAAATTCTTCTCGACGAGAAGATTATATATATCCGGATTTTATTTACTTCGGATATCTTGATTTTTTATTTTATAAATATTTAAAACGAGGTAGAATTATATCTATAAAAGTATAAACGACTTTGAGAATCCTAATTTACTTCGAGCGCTAAAGTACTTTAGAGATAGAAGGGGATTTTCGGCGAGTTTATTAAAAGAAACCCCGAAGTATTATTAATCTACGACGTTATAATACGTCGGTAAAACGAAAAGTGGCTCGATCGTGGCTCAGGGCGCTCGACGGGCGCCCCGGGAGCCTTAAACGCGACACCTATCTACCGACTCGAGGTGCGCCCGAGGTATGCAGCCAAGGGGCCTAAGGCCACTCGGGCGTATACCGAGCAAGCCTAAAACGGCCACTAATGGGCGCTAAATTAGGGGTGCGCCACTAACTTTGACCCCCGTCCATGGCCCCTGTTCATGGCCATGGCCCTATTCCATTCATGGCCATGGCCCCATTCCATTCATGGCCATGGCGCATTCCATTCATGGCCATAGTCCTGTCGCTGTCGCACCCCTATAACTGTTACTGTCGCACCCCTAAACCCCTGGCGCATGCCCTGGCGCATGGCCTGCGCACACCCCCGCGAGGATTTCGCCTGAATCGATCGATTCCGGGCATCAAAATTTGCTGGCGTTAGGGGTCGTTCCGGGGGGTCGCTACCGTCGATAGGGGCGATCATGGAACATTAAGATTTTTGAAAATTTTAGGTGGTAAATCATATGATTTTTTAAGGTTAGGGCCCCTGAAGCTCCGGGCTTAAATTACGCTCGTAGGGAGCCCGACGTTTATCTTATAACGGCCTCGGGCGCCCGTCGAGCGCCCGTCGAGCGATTTAACGCTCGAAGGGTACTCGGCGGGCGCTCGACGGGCGCTCGGGGCCGCTCGGGCACCCCGAGCCTATCTTAGGCGCCCGAGGCAGCTTGCCTAGTGGCCCCGAGCCGCTGGAGCCGGTTTTCGATTTACCGACGAGTCTATAGTTTATACCTTATTCTTTATACGACGGCGGTCCTTTAATATATTCGCTCTAGTTCGAAAAGAGTTTACCTAATTATTATAGGTTTATAATTCCCGAATTAGCGTTTTAATAGGCCTTTTAGGATTATCGTATATAGTTTTAAATACTATTATAATATCCCGCCTTAGAATTATTACTCTTAACCTTATAATCTAAAAAATAGGGGTTATAACTACCCTTACTTCCTTATCTCCTTCTAATAATTAACCGTTAATCTAAAGAGTAAGTTTATTCTAAAGCGTTAATAATAATTTAATATTTAACGGCGATACTCCCTTATAATTAAGGCGCCGCGACGGTATATCGGTAGGATTTAATTTCCTAGCCCGATAAAAGATCTTAAAGTTATAGGTAGCTAACTTAAGTATTTAACGGGCCTATTTAGAGTTTAGCTCCTTTTACTTTATAAAACCCTTTAAGTTATTATAATTAATTTAGACTTTAATATAATAAGGGCTACCTTCTAGGTAGTATCGCTATTATTTTATTACCGCTATAATAACGAGTAATTCTTAATTATAGGTTTTATAGTTTTATTCCGAGGGATTTAATTTCCGCGACTAGAACGTTATAAGGCGTTAATAATTATCCTTATCTTATTACGATAATATAAAGTTAAGGCTAAAGTTAGAAGTATCCGTCTCTATACGTAATTATTTAATTAGATTATAATAGTATAGAAAAGGCGCGTTTACGAATATATCTCGTAAGATCTAAAACGCTTCCGTAGCGCCGTTTATTTATTTAAACGGACCTATTTTCTTACCTACCTTATTACCCTTAAATAGGTTAATAAGCGGCGTAGTTATACTAGAATAACTATAAATAAACCGCCTATAGAAGTTAGCGAAGCCTAAAAAGATTTATACCTCCCGATAAATTTTCGGTTAAGGCTATTCCTTAATAGTCCTAACGCGTTCCGGGTTTATAATTACCTTATTAATAGATATAATAAAACCTAAGAACTCGATTATTTCGGTATTAAATTAATACTTCTTAAGGTTAATAAATAACTAGAACTAACGTAATCGTTTAAGTATTTACTTAATATACCGTTAATACTCCGCCGGATTAGTACTATAAATTAGGATATTATCTAGATATACTACGTACGTTATATCTACTAAACCTATAAGCGTGCGATTAATATAAACTTAAAACGTCGCCGGTATATTAACGAGCCTAAAAGGTATAACTAAATATTCGAAGTAACTATAACGAGTTCGGAAAATAATTTTTTATTTATCGCCTTCTTTAATCCGGATCTTATAATAAATATCCTTAAGGTCTAACTTCGTAAAGATTTTAAAACCGTATAAATAATTTAATATCTCGGTGATTAAGGGTAGTAGGTATCGATTCTTAATAATTATTATATTTAAGCCCCGGTAATTAATATAAAGACGTAGTCTACTACCCTTTTTAGGTATAAAAAGAATCGGTACTCCAGTTAAAGAGGTTAAATAACGGATCTAGCCTTTATAAAGTAAAGATTTTAAATAACGCCGAAGCTCCGATAATTTAGTTTAAGATAAATTATAAAGAGGCCTATAAGGCGGTTCCTTATTAACTTTTATTTTAATAATATAATCCCCCTATTTAAAAATAAATAGGGTATTCGCTTTCTCGTTAAAAAAAACGTTATAAAATCTTATAAGTTCCCTAGGAACCTTTAGGTTAGGAAGTTCTTCCTATTCGCCTCGCGATACTGTAGCGTATACGACCGCGAATATATTCGGTTCGTTTTTAAGACTACTAGTGAATTTAACTAGTTCCTTAATTTATAGATTACTAGAATTAACCTTAAACCGCTATTAATCCGCCTTAAGATTAATTAATATCTTTAATTAACGTAACCTAGGTATATCTAGAATAATATCTAAATCTTTAAAGTCTATAGTATAGAATAAAATACTATATTTACGCCTTTAACTTTAACTATCGATTATTTAATAGTCTAATTAATACGCGCTATAATAATATATACTTTACCCGTTAATTACTTTAGCTAGTAGTAAGATAATATTATAAGGTTCTAAATCGTTTTTAACGACGAACCGCTATAAGATTAAATTAATCTACGCTCCTGAGTTAATTAAAGTAATAAATTATTTAATCTTATCTTAAAGGGTAATCTAACCCTTAAAAAGAATAAAAGGGTATACCTCTATTAATCGTTTTTCTTACTCTTCTTCCGAGGCGTAAATTAGGCTTAATCGTTTTTTACCGATACCGCGCCGACGTATATAACTAGTTTATCTATATCGGGATATCTAGGCTTAATATAGCCTTCCGTTTTATAATAATAATAAATAATCTTATCGTACGAAGAATTAGCGGTATTAATTTTACGCTTATTACCCTTCTCCTTTAAATACGCCTATTTAATATTATCGCCGGCGTTAGACTTAATAATTCGGTCTATTATAGGTTTTTCTTTATTAAGGTTCTTTAGTTAGGAACCCGAATTAAAATTAAAGCCACCTATTAACCGTATACGCTCTAGATTCTTTTCTTATATAATAATCTAGGTAAGAATTTCTTCCCTTTAAATAAGTATACTACCGGTATTAAGGATTTTATTTTTAAATTTAAGCTTAAGTTTAGTTAAAAAGAAATTTACTCTATACTCCTCTAAAAATAAAGATAACTAGGCCTTTATTTCTTTAAGATAGGCCTTAAATAACGATATCTTTTAATAAAGTTATTATTTAACTTCCTCCTACTTCTCGTAGGCGAGGAAACGGCGGTTAAATTAAATCCGTTATTAAATTAAAAAGAAACTTCTTAAAAAAGTTAAACGTAATACTAGTTAAACTATATAAATTATAGTACCTATACTACTACGTTAAAGGGTTACCTTCTAACGAGTCTATATAATATACGATCCTTAAATAATCGGTAGTAAAATACTTAGGATTAATTAAAAATTTAACGTTTACGTCGCGGAACTAGCGTAAATATTTACCTTCGCTCGTACCCTTATAAGAACGTATTTTATTAAGGCGTAGTATTTTCGCCTTAATAAGGATATCCTTATTAAGCGTGGTTAAACTTATTATTATTTTATTAGTAGGCGTAATAATTAAAGGACCTCTACTATAAATAGTAGATTCCGCTAACGCTCCGCTAGCGGGCGTAGAAGTAGTAGGATTACGTAGCCCTTAATTTTAAACTTATAATACCCTTAACTCTTATTATTATTTAAGGCGACGGTTTTCTTCTTTAATAACTTTAAATTATATATCTAAAGTCTCTTCGGGGGTAGTAATACCTTCGAATTCGCTACCGTCTTTACGGCGGGGGTTATCGGAGGGGGCTTAGTCGATATTATCGTCGTTAAATTCTTCTAGACGTCCCGAGGTTAAACCCGATATTATAATAACGATAGGCCTTTTCCTTAGAAAGGTTTAAGAGATTAAAATTATAATACCTAAGGCCGTTAGCGTAGAGCTAGCGGCTTAATAATAGTATAAAAGACGTAAGGTAGTTACGGGGTTCATTACTAGGTAGTTCTTAAATCCTAGATTTAATAGTAGAATTAATCTCTAAGGATTCTAATAAAACGGGGGAATATTAACTCGATATAGGATTACTAAGAGTTAGAACCCCGCGATACCAAGGCCAGAACCCCGTATCGATAAGTAATAATATCATAAAGGTGGCGGGGCGTAGGCGTATATAACACACTAGCGCCTTTAGCGGGGCGCAGGCGTATATAACGCACTACCGCTTTATACTAGTTTCGATAAACTTATTAAAATAATAATATTATTTATTCTAGTTCGCGGTCTAGGAAATAAGATTATAGAAACGACGGAGTTTATTATAGTTAATCTATATCTAAAGAGAGATATTAATAATAATATATTTAGTAAGATAATAATAGAGATCCATATTATTAAAAACCTAAAAGTAAATATATTTATCGGTACTAATATATTAATATTATATATATTCGCGATAAATCTAGGTACTTAGTTATAGTTTATTATTATTAGTAACTACTAGTCTATTAAAATCTCTATTAACTCTATCGCGAAGCCTTTTACTAAACTTAGGCGAGTTATTAAAATAAATTTATTTATTATTATACTTCTTTAATTTATTACTTTAATACTAGTTTCTAATTTAGGGAGTCTCCTTAATAGGGACTTCTTCTTCGAGTTAAAGTTAATAGTAAATTATCGTCTAGGCTATAAAGAAGGAGTATATATATATATCGTTAACGCGTCCTTCTCCTTCGTATAAATTCGTAATATTATATCTTATCCGGTTAAGCTACCCCGGCGTACTAGGGTTAATATATTAATAGACTTTAATAGTAGCGACTACTTTTAAGTTTCTACCGAAATAATATCCTTAATTATTTATAAATAGTGAATAGGATCGGAACTAGCGGAGCTAGGGTCTTCGTCTTCGTAGAAGACTTCGTATACCTAGGCTTCGTCGTTAACGAACTCGCCTATTTAAAGGCCTTTATTTACTACGATTAATTTATTTATAAAAACGACTCTAGTAAATAGAGTAACGGTCTATAACCTTAAGGTAACTACTAATTTACTTACTCGATTAATATATAACTTCGCTAATATTTTTACGGATTTAGGGTATATAGTCGATATATTAGAAAACTAATAAATATTTATTAACTTAAAGTTAGGTATATTATTAAAGACCTTAAAGATCTATCCCCTCGGCTAGAAGAATAAATAAGTAGTTAACGAAACTTTCGATAAGATATAAATATAAGGTAAATTTCGGTATATCGATTAACCTACCTAATTTAGCTAGCTTTATTTTATTATTTAACGCGATACGCCTACCGAAAAAAAGAGTCGTATTATTATAAATATTAGGGGTCTTAATATTATTATAAAGAATAATAACTATCCTTTACCTCTTTAAGTTAATATTATAAATTTAGTAGTAAAACTCCCGTTTATATCTACTATCGATATTATCGGCTAGTTTCTATAGTTTATAATTCGGCTTCGTGACCGTTATAAACTAATAATTATTAGTTACCGCGGTTAAGAAGAATCAAATATTACGTTAATAGGTTATAAAGATTTACCGCCCTACGTCTAGCGCTAAACGAATATTATACTATATTCGTTACGCGTTCTTACTAAAGTATATATTAATAATATTATTATTTTCAGTCGTACCCTAATAGAGTATATTAACTACCTATAATAATTATTTCTACTACTACGAGGTAAATATATATCTCTATCGCCGAAGAAATCCTACCTCGGTTACCCTTTAATTATATTATTAAAACAAAGAGTCGATAGCCTCGGGATATTTATATTAGAAGATAAAATTAGGGTTATTACAGTTTTATATTTTCTAGTTATACTCCGAGACTTTAAGATTTTCTTTAGATTTACGGGCTAGTTAAGATCTTTAATACTATAATATACGTAATATATTTAGTTATTATAGGAGCGTAAAACCGTTTTAATTTAAAGACTATTATTAAAGTAACTTTACTATAATATATTACGGGAAGATTAAACTTTATAAAAATAGGGTTTATAAAAGTTTTCCGCGCTACCGACCTAAACCTTATTAAAGACTTCGACGAGGACGAATATTTCGTTTAGGAAACTTTTTATACTACCGAAACTTTCTAGACTACCTTAATTATCTAGACTAATTAGGAAATAAATATTAATTAAACTTTATTATTAATTAACTCCCGAGGAATTAAATACTTTCGCGGATTTATAAAATATATTTAGATCTCCTTCCTTCCTAATATATTATAGTATTTTACGTAAATTATTCGTCGATCTCGACGCCTCTAAAAAATAGGGATTCGTTATTATTATCTACTATACCGAAGATAATACCGAGAAGCCTATCCGTACGGCGGTATAACTTATTATATTCTTTAGTAGAAGCCTTAATACTACCGAACGGAATTACTAACCTACCGAACTTAAGGTTATAAATATTATATAGTTTATATAAAATATTCGCTATATAATCGAGTTATCCGAAAAACCGCTAGTGATTATTTATACGGATTATTCTACGATTATACCCATTTCGCGATAAACGACCTTAAGTACGTGGTCGACGGATAAATTTAATTTTAGGTTAGTATAAATATCCTAATACCTATCGAGTTTTAATTTTATTATTAGATATAAGTCGGGCGCTATTAACATAGTACCGGATATACTCTCTTATCTATAAATAGATATTCTAGTAGACGGAAAAACCGAGGTACTAGAAAGTCTACGGAAATATAATTATATTTAGCGGAATAAAATAAGAAGTTATACTTCTTAAAGTTTTTAACTACTATAATACTTTAGTAGTAATAACCGACGAGTTTAAACTCCGTTTTATATAAATATATAATAATAATCTATAATAGAAAAAAACTATGGATATTTTAAAATAGGACGAGAAAGACCTATTAGAAGGTTTCCGCTTTAGGGAATAAACTAGCCTTATTTACTTCGTTAATAACAAAGGCCGCGAACGTTTATATATCCCGAAGTCGTTATAGCGAGAGATCTTCAAGATCGCCTATAATAGTAATTTTTATACTAGATTTTATTGTTCGTATAATAGAATAGTACCTTCGTTATTTATCCGTGGTTTATCGAAGTAGCTTCGGGAGTATATCGACTACTATTTAAACTACTAGCTAAATTAAATTAGATATTATCTAACGTATAGTAAACTAAATCCTATCGCGGCTCCTACTATATTATTCTATATAGTAGTTATAGATTTCATTATCGCGTTACTAGAATACCGTAATTATAACGTATTTATAACTACTATATATAAGTCGATAAAACGCCTATTTCTAATACTAGGAAGGGATACCGACGACGCCGAAATTTAAATTAACGTATTTATTACTACGTTAATAAGCTATAACTAGGGTATTCCTTATATATTTATTAATAATAGGGATTTAAAATTCATAAGTTCGTTCTAACGCTAGGTCTTCTAGAAAATAAATATTAATATTCTTAATTCTACCGCGTGGTACCCTTAGACTAACGGGTAGTTAAAATGTACTAATTAAACTATAAAGATTACGCTTCGGTTCTACTTTAATATTAGCGAGATTAATTAGGTTATTATTCTACTTTATTTATAAAGTTTATTTAATAATATAACTATTATAACCGGATTCGCCCTTAACGAATTAATATACGGTTTCCGCGTTAGAGAAAGTATTAATATATTATATAATCTACCTTAAAAGGATCTAGCTCGCCTCCGTAGTATTAAGCGGGCTAAACTAATTAATATTATAACTTTCGCTACTATTATAATAAAAGCTCGTTCCGATAATAGGTATAAATTTATACGTCTAAAAAAAGATTTACCGGTATATTTAAGACTTTACTATAGATATTATATCCCCGGGGTATATTATAAATATTTAAATTAATATATGGGACCTTTTAAGGTATTAGAGAAGGTCGGGAAAATAATCTACCGTTTTAAATTACTACCTAATATAAGAATTCACTCCGTTATCTTTATTATTTAATTTAAACCGATATTTAACCCATCTAACGATCCCTATAAACGTACCGGGTTACTACCGCCTCCTATTAAGGAAGATGATACTAGTGAATTATAACTAGTACCGCTTTTCGAGATCGAATATTTACTAGATAAACGAATAATACGAGGTAAACTATAATACCTAATGAAATAAAAAAGCTATAGAAATCAAGATAATTAATAATATATATTATCGAGATTAGGTAATAGCTAGGAACTCGTAAAGGAGTTCGATAAAGAAGAAGTAGTTATTATAACTACGAAGGAGACTAGTAGAAATACGCGGAGGCGTAGAAAATAATTAACGGAAGTCTTCTATTATACGAAATAAAAGCTTACGTAGGAATTTATATATAATATATTACTACGGAAACCTTCCGTATATATAAACTCGATAAGGTAGTATTTTAATATAAAAGTATATTCCTTTATTTAATACCTTATTTACTTCTTCTAGTATATTTATATATTATAATAACGAGGATACTATTTTATTCGTTTTATATAGGTATTATTACGATTTAATTATATTAAATATAATAGTTTAGTTTCCTTAGTACTAAAGCCTACCTAATATTCTAGTTCGTCGAAGACGAATACCTAACTAGCTAATTAATTAATAATATTAAATATAAATATAAATATACTATAATAACTTAATATTCTACTACTATTATAAATAATAAATTCGACATTATAAATTCTAATACTATTAAGAATACGTATTAATATTAATTACTTACTAGATTTAAAGTATTCGAAAATATTATATATATTAAAATCGTTATATAACTACCCCGTAAATTATTACTTTTAGGATAAATATTACTAGTATTTAATATACCTAAATATATAGGATATAAAGAAGCTAGCTACTATAAATAAAGAAATTAATATTAACGAAATAAATCGTCTTTAGAAATTAATTCTAGATTATAAACTATATAAATTATATATAATAAGGAAATAGATTATATTAGTAAATTTCAAAAACTCTTATTAAAAACCGAGTTACCGCCCGCGCGGATAGGGCTAGTAGTGTTCTATTAGTAACTTTTCTTAGTAATAATTATTAATAGGACTTTACTAGTAGCCCTAAGTTACGGATAGAGCTAGTAGCGTCCTATTAGTAACTTTTCTTAATAATAGTTATTAATAGGACCCTACTAGTAGCCCTAAATTACGGATAAGACTACTAGCGTCCTATTAGTAGATTTAATAAATTAGGGGTCCGGGTAGCGTCCTATTAATAACTCTAGGTTAATTTCAATAGGATTAGTAACTTTTATAATTTTAGTAATTTATATATATTATTAATATACTAATAGTAACTTAGCCCTATTATAAGGCTGAAATAAATAAAGTTCTATAATCGTTATTATTAACGACAGCGACTCTTAGCGACGATTATTAACGCTAGCGACCTACCGGGCCCGAAATAATAAGTTTTAAGGAAAATTCTCGCGGGGGCGTTACCTAGATATATCTAGGGAAAGCGCGCACATGAATACTATAATATGTCGCATACTATAGCGCATACTATTAAGTATACTATAAGGGGCTTTCGTCTAATGTTTTAGAGGTTACTACGGGGGGCGTATATCGTATAATATTCAAGATACCTTTACGTATACTATTCGAATACTATTCAATAGTATACGTAAGTTACGTACGCTATTACGTATACTACGGGGCTTACTATAGCCTATACTATAATCTATACTATAGCGTATACTATTACGTATACTATTACCTATATTATAGGGTATATAATAGGCCTATTCGTCTAATATTTAAGTTACTAACAATTTATCGATTTACTAAACCTGTTAATAGTAAATATTATTTATTAATAGGACTCTACCTAGACCCCCGACTTATTAATCCTATTAAACCTCGGGTCGGTATTTAATATAGAGTTTTTAATATAAAGTCGTAGACGGCTTTCTAATAAGATTAATAGCGCTTAAAGTATACTAATATTTACTTTTCAAATTTATCGATAATACTCTTTATTTCGAATAAAGAGATCTTAGGCGTATCTTTAAAAACTTTTTTATAATATTAATCTTTAGTAAACGTAGTATTATTTTATATATAAAAGTCTTTTAGAATTTCTAAATCCTATTAAATTAAAGCTAAATTTAAAGCTCGGTATTTTATATCTATCTAGAAATTCGATAAAGTAATTATAATCCTTATCGGAAATTAATAAAGTTACTTTATTAATACTCTTAATACTCCGAAGTAAGATTATAATTAGTTAATTCTAGTTTACGTTTCTTTAGGTTACTAGTAATATTATAATTATTAAATTATTACCTATATAAATTATTATTTAGATATTCGGTCTAATCGTATAATTTAATATATTTATAAATAATTAATATTATACTAAACTAAAGATCTCTTATTAGATTTTATATCTTTTATAATCTTTATTAAATAATTCGAATTTAGAATCTTAAAATACGGGTATTATATAACGAGGAAAATTTTATAGTAATACGAAATTAATTAAGATAAAAGGGAATAAAGATAATAGAGATAAGATTTAAAATACTAGGGTAGAGGGTAGACGCAGGTTATTAATATATTTTAATATAACTATAATATTATAACGAGTAAAGGGAATTAATAATCGAATAAAAGAATATAAAGAGGGTATAAAAATATTAAAAAAATTAATAATAAATAATTATAATAAAGATTATAAAAGATATAGAGTATAAAGAGGTTTAATAAATAATATACTATAAATTATAATTAATATAGATTACGCTAGGAATAGTTTTTAATTATATATAAAATTCGGTAGAAGAATATATACTTTGATTAACCTAAATAAAATCGTTAAAATAAAAGGTCTAAAAACTCGGGGCGAGGAGTATATTTATATTATTAATATAAAACTAGGCTAATATTACCGGTAGAAATATATTTATTCTATCGAGGTATATAGCCGAAATAAACCCCCCTTTTTTTATAATAACGATTAATATAAAAGCGAAGTAATTAATAATTAAAATAAATAATATTAAAGCTAGAGGATAATTTACGAAGATAATTAATTTTTAATTAATTAAAATATTCCGGAACGAAGTTTACTCGGTAACGGAGTCGATCGTCGGGGTAAAATAAATAACGAGAGAAGACTTCGTTTTATATTATATAATAATAAAAGTAAAGTAAAAACTAGAGAAAATAATTAAATAAATAAAAAATATTAACCCCTCGGCGAGAATATTAAAATAAACCTATATAATAATAATATATAATATAAAGAAAAAGGCCCTTAATATAAATAATTAAAAAATAATAATAAAGATATTAAAGAAAAATAATTATAAGTTATACCTAGGATTAAATATTATAAATATAAGGTAACTAGGATTCGCCCTTAAACTAGACGAATATAACCGCGAGAAAAAGTATTTAATACTCCTTCTTAAAATCCTAGACCTAGATATAATAAATAAACTAGTAACGGACGGGTTCCTAGAAAACGAATAATTATTATTATATAAGAGGTAGGAGAGAATAAGTAACCCGAGATAATATTTTAATTACTAGAGGTACGGTTATATAACTTTAGTTTATAAAAACTAGCCTAAATACGGGATATATATAGAATTATATTAATCGTACGAATATAATATTAAAAGCCCGAAGGAAAAGCGCTACGCGGTTTATTCTAGATATTATAAATCCTAAAATAAAGCGTACTTAATTAAATAAAAAGAGATATACCGAATCCGATAAAAATTAAATAATAAACCTAGGTAGTTCGCGGTATTATTAAAGATAATAACCTTAAGCTCCTAAATATAATTAATTAATAATAAGTTTATACTAGTACCGGCTAGGAGTATAAAGAAGAGAAAGATAATAACGAATATAATTAATAAAGTTTAAAATATTATTATTATATTTAGGAAGGTAGGGAGGCCGAGATAAAATAATAAACTAGTAGTAGTATTTAAATAAATAATTCTTTAAGTCCTAAATAATTTCTTAAAAATAATATTCGATTAACTAGACGAAAACCGACTAGAATTAATACTATTAGGTAGTTAAAAAATAAACGAGGAATTTATAAATATAATATTAATATATAATATATTATAATACCTAATTTAAAATTATATAATATAATATTAAGAAGGAATCGAAGTTAATAATAAAGTTACTTTAAAACGAGTAAATTAAAAATATCGATATTATAATTATTTAAAGAGCCTAGTTAGAACCCTCCTACCTAAGCGTTATATAATAATAGTATTAATTATTTCTACCTAGTATATAAGGAAAGCTTAAAGACCTATATATATTTTTATATAAATAAAAGAATCGATATAAATAACTAAAAGCTAGTCTATTATAAAAGCGATTTATATTTTATTAAAATTATATTAAAAAAGCGAAGGAATAAAAAGGAATCTCGGTCGGATAAAATCGGGGAGGAGGAGGTTATTAATCGAAAAATCCCTTATTATAAAGAGGTATAAATATATAATATATATAACCTATTATTAATATAGTATATCTCGATTAATAATTCGTTAATATTATTATTATTAGAGGAAGCGTTAACGGAGGAAGGCGAATTTCTTTTTTTAAAGAATTTTAATCTTTACTACTCTAACTAGAATAATACTAGGCGATATATATATTATATTATAACCGATTATCTCTTAAGGATAATAAAACCGAGGGAAATAAAATTAGGGTTATTAGAAATATCTATTATATAAAAAGCCCGAGGATATAAAAATATAATCGATTTATTATTCTTTATAAAAGAAGTATACTAGGCTATAAATAACTTTATAATCCGCGAAGACCTATACTATAACTCCGATTATAAACTAGTAGTAACGGAATTTAAATAAATATAAAAAGGAGTAATATTATATACTCGTTATATTTAAAAAAAAATTAAGGACAACGTTATTTAAGAGGAAATATAATAAAGTATAAAATCCTTTTATTAGGTATTGAAGAAACTAAAACTTAAAAATAAAAAAGATAATAATTAATATTTAAATAAAATAATAAAAGACTTCTAAGAAATTATCGAGTTTATAATTTTATAAACCCGTTTATATTAAAGAGCTAGATCTTATTAGAATTCCCGTTATATTAATATTATATTAAAGGTAAAGGAATATATAAAGGAGTATAAACGAAATTAAAATACCTAAATAAAGGAGGCCCTAAATACGATAAATAATAAAAGAATATATATAATTCGAAGAACGAAAATATTCTCTTAACGGGAGAGTATATATAAAATTTTATTAAAGCCGACGGGAGTATAAAAGCTCGCGAGATAAAGAAAAGAGAAAAATAATTATTTTAAAAAACTCCTTTAATTCCTAATTATTAAAAATAATAAAGAAAGAAAAATTAAAGACTTCGAAAATAAAATAAAATTTTTATAAAGAGTATTATTCCCCCCCCCTCTACCGACGATAAACTTAAATAATATCGACGGAATAAAGTACTTAAAGCCTATTAAAATAAACTAGGATATAACTAGGATAAAAGTATATAAAATAATATAATACCTAGTTACCGATAAAATATTAGAAATAACTAGAATCCCGAACCGATTCCTAAAAACTATAATAAAAACGGGAGTAATAAATATTATTATTTATTTATTTATTTATTTTATTAAAATTATAGAAGAATATTTAATTATTCTATAAAACTATAAGAATACGTAAGATTATATACTATAAAGGATCTATATATAGATCCTAGATTACGTAACTAAATCACGTAATATATTAAGCCTTAGTATATTTTAATACTCCTACTCGAACGCTATTACTATAGAAAAGTAAACGCCGGGTAACTATAATAAATAACTCCTATATAATAAAAATCCCGTCTACCTATATAAAATATTCCTGATTTTAATAAAATACGGTTATTTAAAAATTTTATTTAATATATAATATATATATATTATTTATAAGTTAAAATATAATTATATAAACTATATAAGCGAATACGATACTATAAATAAATTATTATAATTAAGCGGGATATAGTTAAATCCCGATAATAATATTATAAAAAACGTTATTATAGGGGGTAGTTATAGGCGCTTAATACCTATACGAATAAAGTACTATAGCGCTTATTTATAAGTAATATAAACGAATTCTTAAAGATATTAATTTTAGAGATTTTAGAATAAAAGCTTTAAGTACTTAAAGAATAATTAAATCTAGATAATAATATAAAGAATATAGCGGTATAACTCGAAGGGTATATAACCGTTATTATTATATTATAGGTTATCTACCCTATAGTATATTTAAATAAATATAAGTTAAATTAGAAATATAAACTATTTAGAGTGTAATTAATTAAATTCTTAATCTATATTAACCTTATAATTATAAATAATAAAGTATTTACCGTAGCCTTTAAAATTAATAAAAATAGCGGTATCTTAATAATACTATATATCTATAGGCTAGGTACCGGTACCGATTTATAATTTAATCTAAATAATAAAGAGAGTTAAATAATTAATAACTCGGGGTATTTACCTACGGAGTTTATTATAATAATCGCGCTCTTTAAGATTTAATAAATCTTTAGATTAATTAATTTTATTATCTCTTATAAGAAATAATAAAGAGCGAGTATATATATATACCGATATAAGAGATTATATATACTAGGAATTTAGATAACTTAATTATTAAGATATCGCTCTAAAGTTTAAAAGGATCTAGGGTTATACTAGGTATTAATAAATTTAAAGTAACTATAACTTTTAATACCGGCGGTTAAATTTTAAACTTTTATAATAGTAATAATAAAGATTAAATATACGAAAAAGGTAGGATATTTAGAATTTTATACTATACGTTAAATATAAAACAATAATAGTAAATAGGTAGTAGCTAGGGACTTATTACTTAATTTTAATATAATTAAGAATAAGGTATAACGGAAACGGGAGCTAGGCTAGGTACCCGTTAATCTTAATAATATACCCGTAGTTTTAATAGTATTTTAGTTATATTATAATAACTAGATAAACTCCTAGAGAGTCTTTAGGCCTAAGATTTAATGAAATATATTAAATTTATTCTTATTTAAGGCCTTTATAGGACCGTCGGCTATTTATTTATCGGTCGGGATATATTTTAAAACGATTTAATTATTAATAACTTTTTCCCGAATAAAGTATTAATTAATATTAGTATATTTGGTTCGGGTATAAAACTAGGGGTTCTTTACGAGGGTTATAATACCCTAATTATTATAATAAATAACTATAACTTATATAGTAGTTTCGGATAATTAAATAAATAAATTTCGTAATTAAATAACTTCCTTAAAAGCTTAAATCTACTTAATATATTTAGTTTAATAAGTCGATAACGCGACCGTAGGTTAACGCTTTAAGGATTAATTAATAATACCGTTACTAGTATTAAATATATATCCCGAGGTAGAACGACGGGTATTATAATCGCCTATTTAGTCGGTATTAATATATCTAAATACTTAATTCAGGGGTCCTTTATATATAAGGCGGTAATTTATAATAACTTTTAAATACCGAAAAATCCTTTTAATAATATTTTAATAAATATTAATTAAGTTTAATCTATACCGACTAATTATTAATATTATATATACTATATTAAGGCGAGTACCTAGTATAGTATATATAAGGGATCCTACTACGGATTAATACTTAAAACGGAATACCGTAGGAGTAATATAGTTATCCTCTACTTTATAAAGCTTAATAGAGGTATTTATAAAAATAAACTATAATTTATACTCTTATATATCGAATCTTTTTAGGACCTATTTAATATACCTAGTTTAATTAAGCCGTAGAGTCCTATTAGGGCGGTCGTATAAAATAATTATCCCTAAATAAAAAGTATATAGGCCGAGGTCTTTTATCTAAAAACGATTATCTAATTTTAATTTAATAAAATTAATATCGGTGATTTTTAGGCCGATAATAAGAAGATTATTTATATAAATAATAATAATAATATTTATCCTAGGGTTAATAAAGATACTAAAGTCGGTATTAATTAATTCGAAATTTAAAGAGCGAAGGAATTTAGTAAAGGTCTTATATTATATTTTAAGGGATTATCTTAATCTATATAAAACTCTTTTAAATTTATATATTAATAAATTTAAACTCGCTTTTATAAGTTATTTTATATAAAATTCTTCCTTAATAACCTTATATAGAAAAGTAGTTTTAATATTTATTTATTTAATGTCTTAATTATAAATAACTACTAGGGTAAAGATAACTTTATAATTTATTAATTTAACTATTAATATAAAGATTTTATAATAATCGAGACCTTAATATTATTCGAAACCCCGTATTATTTAATATATTTTATATTATAGGATCTCCTTTACTTTTAGGCCCCGTTTAAGAATAAATATTTATTTATTAATAAAAGCTTTCCTCGTAGTTAGGAGGTTAACTAGTGATTATATATTATTTTAAATAAACGATTTTAGTTTCTCTTTTATTATTAATTATTATTCGGCTTTATAATTACCCCGAATAATCTCGTCGTAGGTCCTAGGTTTATAAAATTTATTATTAATAACTCAAAAGAATAATACGAATAGGTTAAATAGATCTAGCGATAACGATCGATATTTTAATAAATTAAGATTAAGGTAATCCCTAATAACCCGATTAATAAATTCGATTTATATAATTATAATTAAGGAGTTACCGGCTAGTATTTTATTAAAAGAGGGAGTATTAAAGAGAATATTAAAAGAAGTACTAGAAGAAGTAAAAAATAACGGAGTATTAAAGGTATTAAAAAATAGATTTAATACCGGCGCTTTATTATCGTAAATAATATTAATAATAATAGATTCGTTTTATTTCTCCTTTAAAGCTATATATTATTAACGCTTAATAAAGGGATTAAGAGTTAATAAATTATTATTCTAGTTAAGGATATATTAAGAGCGCTTTTCTTAAATATAATAAAAGCTTAAATAAATTATTTTTCTTATTATGAAGTTTTATAACCGGAAGATATAATTCCCCTTATATCTTATAAGAAAGTACCGCGTACTTTTATTAAGAAATTTCTTTTATTTCCGATTTATAATTTAGGTTATTAAACCGATAATATATAAATAAAAAAGGTCCGGGCGTAGGCCTAAGAATACTTTAATCGGCGAGAGAGATAATTTAATAATAGGTTTACGGGCGATAAGATAAGCGATTATTTAAATAAATTTAAACTATAAATTATATAAAAGACTAGAATTAATAATTAAAGAATAAAGCCTAGTTATTATAATATAATTAAAATACTTTAATTCACCGTTTTACTAGGGATTTCTAGGTATTATAAATTTATATATAATCTCTTTATTTTTTAAATAACTTTAAAACTCCTTAAAGATATATTCGTTATTATTATTAATATATAAACGATAAATCTTCCGGTCGCTATATTTATATTTAGTTTTAAATTATTTAAATAACCCGAATATTTAACTT